>Ga0247837_1000431_pt1 | contig 88343 bp, 75 predicted proteins | sample LaCtaG_2_FD_187115 | JGI IMG/M metagenome (GOLD analysis project Ga0247837, IMG submission 187115) | Freshwater microbial communities from meromictic Lake La Cruz, Castile-La Mancha, Spain - LaCruzMarch2015_14.5m | ecosystem: Environmental > Aquatic > Freshwater > Lake | place: Spain: Castile-La... | reverse complement strand
CAGAACCTGGCAACGCCCGTTTTTTTGCTACCCATGTGCTACCCGGAGCACTTTTCGGTAGTTTGCGACTTCAGCTAAGTGCTTGAAAAGGTTGGTTGCGGGGGCTGGATTTGAACCAACGACCTTCAGGTTATGAGCCTGACGAGCTACCGGGCTGCTCCACCCCGCGTCACCAATGCCGCGAAGGCCCCGGTTGGCCTGCGCGGTTGCCGAGCTATCTGAAATGCGGGGCCTAGGGCGTGCGCAATCGATGAGCCGACACAAAAGCCGCCCTCATCGGGCGGCTTGAAGCGGTCGTATAGCATGAATTTCGAGACTGTGAAGCCCTCGTGTCAGTTTTTTTACTGGTTTTTGGTGGAGGCGGCATGCAAACGAGCGATGCACGGCTGCACCCTTTGAAAAAACCTAAAATGTGGCGCGGTGGGAGCCAGCAATCTTCGGCTCGGCCGACCGTTTCGCATATCGGCGCACAGTTTGTAACCTGCCGTGCCCGGCCGTGACACACCGTGCCGTGCGCGCTGTTCAGCCGGTGAGATGGTGGAGAGCGCTGCTGAACGCGAATTGATATCTCGTTCATAGGCGATGGTTTCACTTCGTCGCGCCTGATGGGGCTTTCTCAGACGCCTCTGAAGCGGTTCAGACCTGTTTGCGGGTTCGTATTTCCGTCCGCAATGCCGCAAAAGCTCGGGCGGTGCCAGCTGCTCAATGGATGCTTCGGGGGGAAGGCTATCTGGGCGCGCGAGCGAGCTCATTTTCGATGCGTGCCGGTTTGTTTGCCGCTCTACCGTGCAAACGCACTGACATCCCGTATCGACAGGGCCGCGCCTGCGCTCTGTCAAGGCGTACCGGCACGCCGCGCCGACTCACATCGCAATCTGCAAAGACAATTTGACAGTGTTCGCTTCGGGCATGGTGACAGCCCGTATTTGGATGTAGAACACTACGCGCGCTGCCTGCCAACTCGCGGGTAGTGCGCATCGACGCCCAAGTGGTGCGCACGCGCCCAAACTCGCTATGGACGGCATGACGTCAAACGATTCCAAGACCAACGCTCCCCGATCTGGTGCAACGCCCCACAATTCCGGCAAAGCGCCCGAAGGCACCGGCGTCAGAGCAGGCGCAAATCTCGACGAAACCTTCGTGCTGCTCGACAACAGTTCCGGGCAAGGCGCTCCAACGCTGCTGTTCACGGAGCCGCATGGCATTGTCTCGGCCGCCACGCCGGAGGAGGTGCCGGGCGCGCTGCGGCAGCTCGAAGAGGGGCTGGCGCGGGGGCTGCACGCGGCGGGATTTTTCTCTTATGAGTTGGGTTATGTGCTGGAGCCAAAATTGGCCGCCCTTCTGCCGGCCGACCGTGCCGTGCCGCTTCTTTGGTTCGGGCTCTACGGGGCCCCGCGCGAAATGGGCGAGGCGGACGTCGACAAGTGGCTCGAGACCCACACGCGCTCTGGGAGTTATCAGTTTACATCCGTCACGCGCGCCTGGGACAGGGATGCCTACGTCGATCGCTTCGAAGCCGTGCAGGACAAAATCCGCGCCGGCGACATCTATCAGCTCAATCTGACGTTCAAAGCGCGGTTTCGTCTGTCAGGATCGCCGCTCACATTCTATCGCGACATGCGCCATCGCCAGCGCGTTGCCTACGGCGGCATCGTCGATACAGGACACCTGACGGTGCTGTCGGCAAGCCCCGAACTGTTCATTGAGCAGGACGGCCGCCACATAACGACACGGCCGATGAAGGGGACTTCGCCGCGCGCGGGCACGCCCGAGGCGGATGCGCATGCGCGCCACGTGCTGGCGACAGACTCCAAGCAACGCGCGGAAAATCTGATGATTGTCGATCTGATGCGCAACGATCTGGGGCGCATGGCCGAGACCGGAAGCGTACACGTGACAGATCTGTTCACGGTCGAAACTTTCCGCACGCTGCATCAGATGACGTCTGGCGTCACGGCGAAACTCAACGAGGGCGTCGGCCTTGCCGAACTGTGGACGGCAATTTTCCCGCCGGGATCGGTAATTGGCGCACCCAAGATCAGAGCCATGGAGTTGATTGCCGAATACGAAACCGAACCGCGCGGCGTTTACTGCGGCGCCATCGGCCACTTCACGCCGGGGGGCAAAGCCCTGTTCAATGTCGCCATCCGTAGCCCGGTGATCTTCCGCGACGGACGGGGCGAAATGGGCATCGGTTCGGGCGTCGTCTACGATTCCGCCGGCGAAAAGGAATACGCCGAGTGTCTTTTGAAGATGAAGTTTCTCACCGACCCGCCGCGCTCGTTCGATCTCATCGAAACGCTTCTCCACGACGGTGAGGCTGGCTTCTGGCTGCTGGAGCGGCATTTGCAGCGGTTGTCTGCGTCCGCGCGGTATTTCAATTTCGCCTATGACGAAGCCAAGGTGCGAGCGGCTTTGGCGGCGGCTGTCAACGGCCGCGAAAGTGAGCGCTTGCGGGTTCGCTTGCTGCTCAACGAGGCGGGGGCCGCAGCGGTCACCTCAACTGTACTCGGCGCTAAAGTGCCCGATGCCGTGATGCGCTACGTCATCTCGCCGACCCGGCTCGACAGCCGCGATGCTTTTCTCTTTCACAAGACAACGCGGCGCGAAGTGTATGATGGCGAGTGGGCTTTCTATTCTCAATCGCAAGGCAGCGACGAAGTTCTCTATCTTAACGAGCGCGAAGAGTTGGCAGAGGGCAGCCGCACCAGCATATTTATCGAACGGGGCGGCGTGCTGTTGACGCCTGAACTCGCGAGCGGGCTGTTGCCGGGTGTTTTGCGCGCCGAACTGCTGGCCACCGGCCGCGCCTGCGAGGCCAAGCTGACGCTGGCCGATCTCAACGGACCGGACCCGGTCTATCTTGGCAATTCGGTGCGTGGTCTGGTGCGCGGCGAGGCTTTGAAGCCGGTGTGAAGCTGTGTAAATCCGCGCCGGAGGAGGGAGTGTGGTCCGGGGCGGGGTAGATTATTGCGGGTTGGATGGCAGTTCGCCGAGTGGTTCCTTGCCGGTGACAGCGGCCGTTACCTCCGGTTCGCGCTGGGCCGAGCCGATCGTTCCAGCGAGGAGTGCCGCTGCAGTTAAGCCAAGGGCAAAGCAAATCTCGCGCGACAGCCGGCGGGCACGCCGCCCCGCGCCCGAGTTCATTTCAGCATCAAATGTATTTTCAGGCATGAAATTCCAGCTGATGAGATTTGACGCCCCCGAATATGCGATGGCACTGAAAGGCTACGGGAGGAGTGCGGGCGGGGAAAGTGGCACGACTGCCGCGCGACAGTTTGTGCGCAGGCAACGCGCTTGAACACGCACAATGAGGCTGCATCGCCGGAACCGCCTCAGACTGCGATCGAGTAAAACGTGTTCGGAATAACAATACATGCAGCGGCTCGGCGAGCGAGCTGTGACCAAGCCCAGCCGGCAATCGCCTCACGGGGTAGTTGCGTCGCAAAAGTTAAGAGGCCACCGCCGAGAGGTGAACGCTTTTTACAGTCCTCTCATGATGCAGCCAAACACCAGAACGATCTGGGCGACCAGCAACACCTAGAATTCCTGGGTCGAGACGAACGGGATGGCCGCTTCCGGGTAGAATTTGGTGACGAGCGCGAGCACCGTCAGAATGACCGAGAGCATGAAGGTCAGGATGCCTGGTGACTTGAGGGCCATTTTCGTGTCTCCGCTACAGTCGATTTCGGGTGCTTTTATCGAGCCATGGCATAGGAACGGCGACAGAACGGTTTCGCCCGCCCGAATCCCTCTGCGAGGTCGCTTATAGCAGGGCGATACGCCTGCACTAGTGGGCTGGGCTCAAGGGTGTGGGCAACTTGTCAGGCTTGCGGCGGTTGGGCCACACGTGCCTGCCGGTTTCGGGCCGGTGACAGCAACCGGCGCAGCCAGAGGAGCACGAGGGCGGCCAGCAACAAGGCCGCGGCTATGATGATGGGGTGCTTTTCCCACAATAGAACCTTGCTGACTTTTCCCTGCCAGGCGTCCATGAAGTCGCCTGCGGCCGCATTGGCTGGCGCTTCCGGCGATCGCAGCATCATTTCTACGGCCGCTGATTGGTCTTTGCTTGCTACGATGGCGTCGCGGACCCGCTCGGAGGCGAGGACTTGAATTTTCGCTGGCGCTTCGGCGACCGCCTCGAGAATGCGCATGCGCGGCGCAGCCTGCAGGCCCGTCATGTAGCTGGCGAGCGTCGTCAGTTCAGCGCCGCTCAAAGCCCGGGCGAGGCTTTTGAGCCTGTCGCGGTCGAGATCAAACAACACGTCGCGGGCCTCGCGGTCGACACTTGCGAGTTTGGGAATTGCGATGGGGTCGTTGAGGTCGAGCACTCTCTGAAGGGTCGCCTTTGAAAACGTGGCGGGGGTCGTGCGCTGATGAATAGCGTGTTCGACGACAGCGCCAAGTTCGTCGCCGGCGATGGCTTGCCATGCGAGTGCGATGTCGATGGATCGCGTCTCGCGAGCAATGGCCATGCCGGGCTCGGGCAGATCGTTGATGGCGCGGCCGAACGTACCGTCATCGACACGCTTCAGAATGCCTGCCTCGCCTTCGCTGCCAAGAACGAGTGCGGTGATCTCATCCAATCGCGGCAGGGCGACGGGCTTGATCGTTTCAAGAAACGACTTGAAGCCGAGATTGCGGTCGGCGAGGTCGAGAGCCTTGGCGTGCGCGCGGCGGAAGTCTTGCCACACTTCGATGACACGCCCAGCAGCCTTGGCACCGATGGTCTCGACGTTTTGGCCGATCTCTTCGCCGAGGCTCTTGGCCAATTCTTCGCGGACTTTCTTTTTAGTTTCGACGGATTTCATTTCCTCCGCCACGATCGGCAGCACGCCGTTGCGCAGGTCCCAGATATCCTTGGCGATTAGGATAAGGCCGATTCCACCAGCAACGACGGAGACGAGGCGCGCGAGCACACTGCCTGCAACACGCTGGCCGATGCGCTGGGCCATGTTGGCAAGTTGGCGGCGCATCAGCAGAATGGCGGCGCCAGTGATGCCCTGTCCCGACTGCGCCAGAACCGATCCCGGTGCGACGTCGGCGCTGCCTTTGTTGGCGTCGGCAGTGAATTCCTTGCCGGCCGTGCCACTGACGGCCATCGCGACCGCCGTTCCATAGCGGGGGCCCAGAAACGTGTTGAGGCATTCAAGCGCTGGGCCTGCGGCATCCTGGGTGGCGAGTTCGATGCGCTTGCCGACTTCGGTGCTAACGCCCGTGGCAAGCGCGACGATGGCCGCCTGCATCGCTTCGGACCGGTACACCTTCTCGGCAACCGATGTCGCCAGTTCCTGAGCCTTTTCCTGATCGGCCAGAGATTTTACCAATCCGCCGAAGCTCGTTTCGCTGCGCACCTCTTCCACGGCGGCATCGACGCGCTTATCGACGATGGTATCGAGCTCTAACCGCTTCCATTCGGCGTCCACCGCTGCGTCATAATCTACGCCTTTGAGCCCACCCGTGAGGGCGGCAACAGTGACCTTCTCGATGGCGAGCTTGAACGCCTGATCGTCACCTGCCTGGCAGGCCTGATAATCGGGGCTGGAGCCCGTGTTCTGAGCCAAGGCCGGCAGGGTGTGAAGCGGGGCGGCCAGCACGGAAAGCGCTGTTACAACCGACAGGAGAGGGCGGAAGTTCAGTGGCAAGGGTCCAACTCCAAGGCAGCAACTGGCTGGTACCAGGGTTTCACTGGCTACACTAAGGCATGTTTTCGCAAAGACTATACCGCGACATTGGGGGACAGCGTGCCGTCATTTTCGAGCCGTGCCGCATCCCATGCTTTCAGTCCGCGATGAGCCGGTGGCGATAAGCGGCAAACCGCTTTCCAGCTACTTTTCAAACCGCTTAAGACATTTCTTCAGACATTTTGCGCAAAATGAACGAGCCGCGAGGCGCACAATTCATGAAACTATGTCGTCGCAGTCTGGGGCTACCGTCACATTTCAGCCGTACCAGCAACTAGAACAGGGCGACTGCTTAAGTTGTTGCAACGCAGCAAGGTTGACGTAAATATGTTGCATTGCGGCAGACTGCCCTATCGTCAAGATCGGGACGGTCGGCCAAAAATGGAGATGTTGTTTCGAGTGGGCACGCAAAACTTTTAGGGTCAGGCTCCCGACTGGAGTGGACCGGAAGCACCGAATTTACCTCTCAGTTATCCGCTTTGCCGAACTGTGCGTCATCTTACCAAAAATCAGGACTTGGCTTTGAGCGTCTGGTCGTCCTAAAACATCTTGAGTAACTTACGAGCGAGTTTTCACAGTTCAATGAAAAATAACGATAAAATCGAAGCCGTCAGGGGTAGCGTATTGATCAATGGGGGGCGCACAGGCGTTCTTTTGATCCACAGCCTGGGCGGCAACCCGATCGAATTGCGCTTCGTTGCTCAGGGTTTGGCCCGGGCTGGATACACAGTTTACTTCCCGCTGCTGCCGGGTCTTGGCGGCGGCACTGATGTTTCGGGTCTGTCGTCATGGCACGATTGGTATGCTGCGGCCGAGGCCGCTCATGATCAGCTGAAGCGCACCTGCGATGTGATCATGGTTGGCGGGCTTTCCGCTGGAAGCATGCTCGCGTTGAGGTTGGCGCGCGAACGCCCACAGCAGGTTCATGGCTTGATTCTGTTTGCGCCGACGATGTTCCCCAATGGCTGGGCGATCCCCAAGACGCTCCACCTTTTCAAGCTGGTCCATCAGAAGTGGTTTGCACGGCTGTTTCATTTCCAGCAGCGCGCACCTTATGGCATCAAGGACGACCGCATCCGTAATTTCGTGATCGAAAGCTTCAAGAGCGAAGACCGTCCGGTCGAAGATCTGTTCGGCCGTGGCGGTGGCTTGGTCTGGGAATTCATGTGCCTTGCCCGCGAAGTGAAGAAGCGTCTTACCGAAATCAAGCAGCCAGCAGCCATCTTCCATCCGCGTCACGATGACCAGAGTTCGCTGAAGAACGCTATGACGATACAGGCCAAACTCGGCGGCCTCGTCGAGACCACTGTGCTCGATGACTGCTATCACATGGTCACGCTCGATAAGCAGCGCTCGATCGTCGTCGAACGTGCTGTTGATTTCGCACAGCGCCTGTCGCTCAAGATCGAAGAAAAGCAGGCTGTTGCTCGGCTCGTGAAGGGTGTTTCGGCCGGCGAGTAAACGCGGCTGCATCGAGCCCGCAAATGCTTCCCAAAGAAAACGGCGGTCCGGAAGGGCAGCCGTTTTGCAATGTGAGGCTTGTGAAGCGTCGACCAGCTTATTGTTGAGCGGTGTTGGGCTTGGCCGTTGCGGCAGGCGCCGGTTCAAGGCTGGACGCCGTGGGTTTTTTGGCCGGTGGGACTTGCGTCTTGGTGGTGCTGGTCTGGGTGCTGTTTGCCGGTACGGCTTTTGCCGTCACCTTCGCTGGCGGAGTTTTAGAGACCTGAGCGGCGGGCTTCACGGTTTTAGTCTGGGCGGCGGCGTTTACCGGCGCCACTTTGCCAGTGCCAGGAACCGTAGCAGCGCGTTCGGCAGGCTTCGCCGGGGTTGCAACCTTGGCCTTGTTGGGCGGCGGAGCGGGGGTGGCTTTGGCGGCGGGGGCGGCACTAGACGGCTTCGCGAGGGATTTCTGCGTCTCGGGAGAAGATTTCGCAGGTGCTGCGAGTGCAGGCTTGGCCGCGGCTGGAGCCGATGCCGCCCCCGCGGTTGCAGGTGCCGTCACAGGCTTTGCAACAGCGTCTTTGGCAACCGGCACGGCCGCCTTTGCCCCCGGTATGATCCCGGCACCATTGGCATTTGTCGCCGGGGACGACCCACCGCAGCGCGGCAAATCTTCTGGGGCGCGCGCCCATTGGAAACTCTTGCTCAATCCGAACAAGCCATATCCCGTGAGTTGCAAAGTCTGCGGGCCCAGCAATTTAATTGAGGCTTCGTTTTCAGCCCCTTTTTTGGGGTCGTAAACAATGCCGCGGCCCCAGGAGCCGTCGGTCATGGGCTGCAAATCGCGCAAGATCTGCAACCCGCATATTGGCCTGATGTGTTTGCTGGAATCCGGATTGTTCCGGTCATGAAGTGGCTTACCTTGGGCATTCAACGGCTGCTTCAACCAGACGATATGACCGCACATGCGGGTGCCGCACGGGGCGAGTTCGATGGCACCTTCGCCAGCGCTGTCGAACCAGATGCCGGCGACATTGGTCGGTGACTGGGCTGCCGCCAACGGCGCCGCGCAAGTGGCTAAAACCGCAAAAAAGAGAGCCAAACCAACCCCCTGCCGCCCGCTAACGGCGGGACTAGAGGGCTGGGCCGAGGTCCGTTGGAGTGTCCAGTTCTGGAGCATAGCTCATCTCTCAATGTCCCTGATGTCGCACGCTAGCCGTAAGCGAGGAAAGAGGCAAAAACAGGGTGTTAGCCCGTCATTAACGTGTCGGGCGGCTTCCAGAATTGAACCCAAATCGTGAATAATTCCTTATTTGTGCCGCTCCCGTCTGATCTCGTGCCGTTAAGTATCTCAAAAGCAATCTGAATGTAGAAATCAATTGTCGGCGGATTAGTGATTCGGATTTGCTCCAGAGAGTGTGCGGAATTTCCGGCTGATTGTCGTGGAGAAGTCTTTGCCAGCAAAAGTGCGCTGGCGGGATCGGTCGATTTCGCCGCGTGGCGATGACCTCATTGCGTCGTGTTTGTGCGTTAGCCGTAGACCCCGCTGACCCGTGTGCGTTTTGCGCTTGTGTGCCCTTTGCCGATTGGAAAAGACGTCGCGGCGGGGGCTTCCCAGTGCCGCAGCGGTTCGATCGCAAGACCAGGATAGAAGCGAGCCGCTGCTATCCCGTTCGCTTCATCGGCGCGGAATATGAGACATGTACCGCATTATTGACCGGAAACATTAGATGATACTGACCTTGGCGTTCCGCAATTTATTCCACGACCGCATCCGGCTTGCCGTGACGCTGGTGGGTATTTTGTTTTCAATCGTACTCGTGGCGGTGCAGCTCGGACTCTATCTGGGATCGAGCCGCATGATCACGGATATGATCGAGCGCTCAAACAGCGATTTGTGGATCACGGCCTTCGGCGCCAAGTCGTTTGAAGAAGGTGGCACGTTGTTGACATCGCGCGAGCGCCATCAAGCACTCGCCGTGCCGGGCGTTAAAGCCGTAGTTCCTCTGGTTGTTGCCTTTAACGAATGGCGAAAACCCAATGGCGGATCAGCACGTGTTCTCGTTGTTGGAACCGATGCAGAAGACGGCGGGCTCGCGCCCTACAACCTTGTGAACGGCACGTGGGAAGATATCAAGGCGCCCGAAGCCGTGGCTGCCGACGACACCTACTTTGAAGAACTCGGCATTTCGGGAATCGGCGACACCGCGCAGATCGGACAGAGCCGCGTGCGAGTCAGGGCACTGACCCACGGCATCCGCTCGTTCACAAAATCTCCCTCGGTCTTCACGCCCATCGACCGCGCGCGAAGCCTTTTGAATATCGACGGTGATCGAGCGACATTCCTACTGGTTCAGCTTGAGCAGGGTGCAAATCCTGAGACGGTGCGCCAGGAACTGCGCCAGCGCTTGGAAGGAACCGAGGTGCTGACAAAAGTTGAATTCCGCGACCGCAGTCTTGTGAATTGGCTGTTCAAGACCGGCGCTGGCGTTGCGTTGATCGGCGGCGCATTGCTGGGGATTCTCGTCGGCACAGTGATTGTCGCGCAGACGCTTTATTCGAGCACCAAAGACCACATCAACGAATTTGCCACGCTGCGCGCCCTCGGCTCGTCATCGGGATACATTCACAAAGTTATTCTTGCTCAGGCTGGTCTCAGCGCGCTCATCGGCTACGTCCTCGGCATGATCATCTCGCTGCTGGTGCTCTATCTCAGCCGGAATTCGCCGCTTCCTCTTGTCATGACCCCTTCCCTGGCATTGGGACTTTTTGCTCTTACGTTAGGGATGTGCGCGATCTCGGCGGTGTCGGCGATCGTCAAAGTAACAAAAATCGATTCAGCAACGGTGTTCAGCAGATGAGTGACGAACCGGTTCTCATTGCAGAAAATGTCGTCATGGAGTTGGGCAAGGGTGCCGCCAAGGTGATGGCCTTGAAGGGCGTCAGCCTCCAGCTCATTCCGGGCGAGTTGACGCTCCTGATGGGACCATCGGGCAGCGGCAAGACCACGCTATTGTCGATTCTCGGCTGCATTCTGACGCCCACGTCGGGCACCATCACCATTGATGGGCAGTCATCGGCAGGGCTATCGGCGGAGCAACTCGCCAGATTGCGCCGCCGCCATATCGGCTTCATTTTTCAGTCCTACAATCTATTTCCAACCTTGAACGCCATAGAAAACGTGCGCATCGCGCTCGATGTTCTGGGCCAAAAGGGCTATGCCGCAGCCAGCCGTGCCGAAGAAGTGCTGCGCGAAGTTGGGCTCGGCAATCGCTTGCAGAATTACCCAGGCACGTTGTCGGGTGGAGAGCAGCAGCGCGTGGCTGTGGCGCGCGCGATTGCAGCATCGCCATCCGTAGTGCTGGCAGATGAGCCAACCGCCGCACTCGACAGCGTCAATGGGCATGCCGTGATGGCACTGCTCGCGAAAATTGCACGTGAACAAAAGCGCTGCGTTCTGGCTGTGACGCACGACCCGAGAACACTTGGATATGCCGATCGTGTCATCCGCATCGAGGATGGCCGGATTGTTGGCGAAGAACGCCGCCCCGATGGCCTCGACGCCCCGGAAATTACTGATCTGACGAAGAAAAGGCGAAAGAAGAATGTTTAAGATGGATCCAACCGTGTCGACTGTATCGGCAGCTGGTGCTCTGGCTTTGGGGATCAGCCTGGTCCTCAACATGGCGGTGCCGAGCATCGCCCAGCAGGTGTCGACGATTTCAACCGGGAAGGCGCTTGCGGCCGATACGGCATCGGCTAAACCGGTTTGGGCCTCTTCGGCGACCGGGCGCATCGAGCCTAAACAAGGTGAAATCCGTATCGACACGCAGGTGCCGGGCAAGATCGCCGAAGTGGCCGTCAAGCTGACCGACCGTGTCGCTGCCGGCGATCTACTGGTGCGTTTGGACGACGAAGAGTTGTTTGCAAAATACGCGGCCGCAGAAGCGGAAGTGCTGGTGCGGGAGCGCGAGCGTGAGGAAGAGCCGGCCAAGGGCTTGGAACTTGAAAGGCGCAAAGTTGAAGATGCGGCAGCGGCTGCCGAGCGCAGCCTATTCAAGGCGCGTCTCTCATATGACGCGGCACAGCGCGCTTTGCGCGCCGGTAAGGGGCCGGCTGATGACGTGAAGGCGGCCGCAAACCGGCTGACGGCTGCAAAGGAATTGCTGGCTAGCAGCCGCGATGAACTCGCACAGGTTGCCGCCAAGATCGACATGCCTTTACCCACGCGTCTAGAATCGGCATTGACAATTGCACGTTCGGATCTGTCGCAGGTCGAGCAGGCCATCGAGCGCACGCGCGTGCGGGCGCCGTCGGACGGTGTGGTTCTGAATGTCTGGGCGAAGTTGGGCGAAACCGCCAAGATTCTGCCCGATGCGCCGCTGGTGTTATTCGGCGATATCTCGAGCTTGCGGGTAAGGGCCGAAGTCGAAGAGCGCGACGTTGTAAAGATTCATGTTGGCCAGCGCGTCGTCGTGCGCGCCGACGCCTATCCCGACCGCGAATTCGAAGGTGTCGTCACCCAGATGGCTCCCGCCCTCGGGCCGCCGCGCATTCTCTCGCGCGGTCCGCGCCGCCCCAACGATGTCGAAGTTCTCGAAGTGCTTGCCGCGCTCGATGGCGAGCCGGTGTTGTTGACAGGAATGCGCGTCGACGTCTTTTTCCGGCTCGATTCAACAGCGACAGCCAAGGCCGAAACACCGGCAAAGCCGAACTGATCAAGGCGAATTTCACATTGCAAAAAGAGCGGGTATGCCTTGCGGCAGACCCGCTCTTTTTTTGCGTCGCTTCGCCGGTAGGTGCTGACTATTCAGCAGCGAGTGCCGGTGGGGCATTTCCGTCTTTCGTGCCGCCTGTCGCCATCCGCACAGGACCCTGCGCCGGGCGAACCAAAGAGTCGTCGTCTTCGTCGCCCTCATCGGGTTTGCCGGCAAAGCGACCGAAAAGCCACGACAGAAGTTGCGAAAGGTCATCCATGACCGCGAAGAACGACGGCACAAACACCAGCGACAGAACCGTCGACACGATGAGCCCGCCGATGACGGCAATTGCCATCGGTGCGCGAAACTCACCGCCATCGCCGATGGCCATCGCGCTCGGCAGCATGCCGGCTGCCATGGCGATGGTCGTCATGACGATTGGGCGCGCGCGCTTGCTGCCAGCTTCTAACAAAGCCGTGATGCGGTCGCTGCCTCGGGCGCGCTCTTCGACAGCGAAGTCGACGAGCATGATGGCGTTTTTGGTGACAATGCCCATGAGCATTAAAAGCCCAATGTAGACGGGCATCGAAACCGGATTTCCCGTTGCCAAAAGAGCCACCACAACGCCGCCTAACGATAGCGGCAGCGACAACAAAATTGTGATGGGCTGGAAGACACTGCCAAACAGCAGGATCAGCACGCCGAGCACGATCATCAAACCCGTGCCCATAGCGGTCATGAACCCGGTCGCCACTTCGTCCTGAACTTCCGCGTCGCCCGTCGCTTGAACGCGCACGCCCTTGGGCAAGTTCAGTGAAGAAACGGTCTCGGTGAATTTTTCGCGTGCGGTGCCGAGCGCAAAGCCCTTGACGAGGTCGGCGCCAATTTCAGCCCGCCGTTCGCGGTCGTAACGGTTGATCGAACTGGGGCCGCGGCCGAACGTGATGTCCGCGACCGACGAAAGCGGGATGGACACTCCTGTCGAACTATTGACGCGCAGCGATTGAATGCGCTGCAAATCTTCGCGCGCGTCTTCTTCCAGCTGAACACGGATTGGAATGAGCCGGTCGCCAGCGTTGAACTTCGCGAGATTTGCGCCGACGTCGCCCAAGGTTGCGACGCGCACCGTCTCGGCAATCAGATCGGGTGTCACCCCGAGGTTGGAGGCCCGGTCGAGCCGTGGAACAACCCGGATCTCTGGGCGGTCCAACGCCCCCTTCGAGGCGACGTTGAAAAACCCAGGCTGCTGGCGCAAAGCGCTTTCGATCTGTGCACCGGCTGCTGCCAGGTTCTCTCCATCCTTCGAGAGGATTGAGAACGACAGTTCCCGCTCGCCGCGTTCATTGACGATCCAGGATCTGAGATCGGGCAGATCGGAAACCTTTTCCGACAGGATCGCCTTTAATCGCTTTTGAGTTATTGAACGGTCCGATTTCGGCACAAGCGCTATTGTCACCGATGCGCGGCGTACTTCCAATTCGCCGGTGGGCGAGGTGCCGCCGAGTACAAAGACACTCTTCACTTCCGGCTGCGATCGAAGGGTGGCCACGATCTCATCGGTGGCTTTGCGTGTGCTTTCAAGTCTTGATCCCGTCGGCAACTCTGCCGACATAACAATACGCGAGGTGTCTTCATCGGGAATGAAAGCCGTCGGAAGATTTCCGGTCGTGACGATGGAGGCGTAGAACACGACCACGCCAACAAGGAATGTCAGATAGTAGTTCCGGCCCCGCAGTGTTGTTTTCAAAAAGCTCACATAGGTACGCATAGTGAAGCCGCCTTCGTGGTCGGCGGGCTCCACAGGGCGCATGAGATAGGCGGCCATCATCGGCGTGATGAGACGCGCGACGAGTAGTGAAAATAGAACAGCCGCGGCGACGACCAGCCCGAACTGCCGGAAGTACTGCCCGGCAACACCGGCCATGAAAGAGACCGGCGCGAAAATGGCGACGATTGTAAACGTGATGGCGATGACGGCGAGGCCGATTTCGTCGGCGGCTTCCATTGAGGCGCGGTAGGGCGTTTTGCCCATGCGCATATGGCGCACGATGTTTTCGATTTCGACGATGGCGTCGTCAACGAGGATCCCGGTCACAAGCGTGATGCCAAGCATGCTGACCAAGTTGAGCGAAAAGCCGAGCATGCTCATCACCCAAAACGTCGGGATCACCGACAAGGGCAAGGCAATTGCCGTGATAAGAGTGGCGCGAACATTGCGCAAAAAAATGAAAACGGTGATGATCGCCAACACGGCGCCTTCGATGAGGCCGGTCATTGCCGCCTCATAGTTGCCCTCTGTGTACGACACGGCATCGTCGATTTTGTCGAGGGTGATCGAAGGGTATTCAGCCGACAACTCAGCCAGCCGCTTCTCTACGGCCTGGGCAACCGATAATTCGCTCGCGCCTTTCGACCGGAAGATCGAAAACGACACCACGGGCTCGCCGTTGAGTGTCGCGAAGCTTCGCGGCTCTGTCGCGTCGTCGATAACGCGGCCGATTTCTTTGAGACGTACATCGCGGCCGCCGGGAATGACGATTTTGGTCTCGGCAAGATCCTCGACTTTGCGGGCGCCAGCCAGAATGCGGATGGCCTGTTCTTGGCCGCCCACTTCGCCGCGGCCAGAGCCGACATCTACGTTGGTTGCACGCACCTGACGGCTGACTTCGGCGGCGGTGACGCCCATGGCCAGCAGCCGGTCAGGGTCGAGAAGAATGCGGATCTCACGTTCGACGCCGCCGTAGCGTTCAACACGGCCGACACCCTTTAAGCCTTGCAGCGATCTTTTGATCACGTCGTCGGTGTGCCACGACAGCGCTTCAAGCGTCATGCCGGGCGACTTGGCAGCGTACGCAAGGATTGCCTGCCCCTCGACGTCGATGCGTTGAACGGTCGGCTCATCGATGGTTCGCGGCAAGTCGGGACGGATTTTCTCGATGGCGTCCTTGACGTCGTTGACGGCCCGGTCGGTGTCGATCTCAAGCCGGAATTCAATTGCCGTTACCGATAAGCCATCGGTCAGCGTCGACTGCAGATGCTTGACGCCAGTGATGTTGGCGACGGCATCTTCGACAATTTTAGTCACCTGCGTTTCGAGCTCGGCAGGGGCTGCGCCAGATTGCGTGATCGAGACAGAAACCACCGGGATATCGATATTGGGGAAGCGGGTGACCGGCAGCTGCAAGAAGCTCATTACGCCGAGCATGCAAAGTACCGCAAACAACAGAACCGAGGGGACCGGGTTGCGGATTGAAAACGCCGAGAAATTGATGTGCGAACTCATTGGATCTTGCTCACAGTGCCCGTGCTCATCGCACCGGAGTTGACTGGAGCGGCCGGTTCCGCTGTGCTGTCGACAACGGGGCGCACGGCATCGCCATCACGCAGGAACGAGCCTGCCCGCGCGATCACGGTGTTGCCTTCGGCGAGCCCACTTTTAATTTCGACGAGACCGCCAACTGAGAGACCCGTTGTGACGATGCGGCGTTGCACTTTATCGTTCACAACAGCCAAAACGGTGCTCTCCCCATTAGCGGTTGAGACGGCTGTCACCGGCAGGGACAGCCCATGGCTTGTGGCGGTCTGGATAACGCCGCTGCCAAATGCGCCGGATTTCAATTCCGGAGTGTCGCCGAGAAAAATCCGAACCTTGCCCAGCCGTGTCGCGGGGTTGATCTCTGGCGATATCAGCCGCAACTTGCCGGACGCTTCGACGTCGCCGGCCACTTTCACGATGGCCGTCTGCCCCACTCGTAACTTGGGCATCTGGGTTTCGGTCACTTCCGCATCAAGTTCGATTTCGCCATTCTCGATAATGCGGAACATCGCTTCGCCCGATCCGGCCGCTGACCCGGAAGCGATTGCGCCGAGCCGGGCGCCGCGCCGTGAGATCAGCCCATCGGCTGGCGCCTTGACCTCGGCATTGGCCCGCCGCCAGCTGAGTTCGCGGCGCTGGGCCTCCGCTTCGCCCTTGGCGGCTTCTGCTGATCTCAGTCCGTCCTTGGTTGCTGCAAGCTGGGCGGATGTCGTGCGGGCCAGAGAGACGCGCTGTTCGTAGGTGCTATCGGAAAGATAGCCTTCCTTGTTCAAAGGCTTGGCGCGATCAAGGTTGCTTTGTGCTTCTTTGACCCGCGCTTCGGCTTCGACAATCTGGCTCTTGGCTTGCGCGATGGCCGCTGTGGTGCGGGCCAGGGCTGCGTCGTTCTGGGCCATCTGCGCATCGAGCGTTTCCGACACAAGCACGGCCAGCACGTCGCCCTTCTTCACCCGGTCGCCTTGATCGACGTTGATCTTGACGACTTTCAGCCCTTCGATTTCAGGCGAGACCGTGATTTCCTCGCGCGGCACAAGCGATCCTGTGACCAGCACCGTTTCCGCAAAATCGCCCTGTTGAACGCGCACAACGCTGACGGCAGGTGCTTTCACGGCATTTTCTGCGGGAGCGGCAGCCGGAGCGTTGGCCTTTTGCTCGAGCTTTTCAACAAGACCGCTCTTGTAAGCGGCAACGCCAACAGCGGCGGCGACAGCTAGCCACAACAATGACTTTGCAAACTTCATGAAGTCACCTTTGCGGCTTTGGTGCCCGGTTTGCGATTGGACACGGGTGGATCGACGGGATTGAGCATTTGCCGGATGAGAGCGACCATGGCCGGGATCATCACCTTGCCGTCAAACCCCGGGTCGATGGCGCGGCGCCAGAACATCCCGTCGCCCACAAGGCAGAAGGCCTGTGCAAGCGTCGGAATGTCGAGCGCGGGGGCTATGCGGCCGTCGTCTTTCAGGCGCTGAAACAGATCTTGGAAGCTGCCGTAGACGAATTCATCGACCGATCTGAATATTGCGCCAACGCGCGGATTGCGTGTGCTCTCCATACCGATCTCAACGCACATCAGGCGCTTATGGGCGGGCTCTTCGACAAAGTATTGTTCGCCAATGCCGCGCAGCGCTTCGAAAAAGTCTTCAGCTGCCGTCAAATCGGAAAAGCGGGCCTGGAATTCGGCGCGGTCACGTTCGCAAATCCCCTCGATCAGCGCTTCTTTCGACGTGAAGTAGACATAGAGCGCGCCGGGGCTAACGGCGGCTTCCTTGCAGATGTCCTGCATTGTGGTGGCGTGGAAACCCGCCCGCGCGAAGCATTGCTCGGCAGCATCCAGAATGTGCTCGCGGCGCGCGCGCTGGGTATCGGGCTTCAGTTTGGGCATCGTTGGACGTCTCTGCGGGTTTTCGGCGCGGAGAAAACGGAAGGCGCGCCTGATCAAAACGAATGATCGTTTTATTTGGACCATCAGATTTGGGCAGAGTCAAGACGAACGATCGTTCTATTTGCCAAGAAATTAGACGGGTTGATACAACTAGCGCCACCAATTGCGCCTACCGGAAAAGGCTGAACTCAAGGGCATATGGCATGGCAACGGTCTAGGCTTGCTCAGTCAGGCCTGACTGCAGCCGGTTGGCGCACGATTTCGGCCTGCTCACCGCTCTCAAACCAGAGGTAGGTCACCACGGCTGTGAACACGATGGCGCCGCCGATGAGCACCGTTGGTTCCGGCTGTTCGGTGAAGAAGTACCAGACCAAGAACGGGCCGAGCACGACATCGAGCATCTGAATAAATCCGGATTCGCCCGCCGAAATGTAGCGCCCGCCAACGAGTGCCAGCACATAGGCAATGCCCGACGTCAGGCAGCCGTAAAGTGCGCACGCCAAAAGTGCGGTTGCCGATGGAATGCCGGGGGCCATGAAGGGTAGCGCAACGAGCCCGCAGATACCTGCCGCCAGCGCCAAAGCCACATTCAAGTCGAGCGTAGGGTGAACCTTGGTATGCACGATTTGTGAGGCAAAGGTCGCCGTCATCACGAAGGCGGCGATGATGCCCAGGATATCTTTTTCTGACGCCGCCGCACCGGCCATCATGGTGATGCCCGCGAAGGCGACGAGGCCGGCAGCCAGCAACCGCACGCCGACGCGCTCGCCAATCCAAACATAACTGATGAGCGCTGCAATGAACGGCAAAACCGCATAAACGATCATGACATTCGCCACTGTCGTCAGGTTCAGCGCATAGACGTAGGCAATCGTCGACGCGGTTGAGATGGCGACCGACACTGCGCCCGCAGAGCCCATCCCTGCCACAGCGGCGCCCAAATTTTTCCGGTGTTCGTAGGCGGCGATGGCGAGCAGCGTGAGGAATGCGAACAGAGACCGCCAGCCAATCAGCGTCCAGGAGTCGAGATCGGCCATGCGGACGAACGGTCCCGCGGTGCTCCACAGAATGGCCGAGAGCGTCACCAGTAAAATGCCATAGGTCCGGTTTGCCATCGTGCCCTCGTGAGTTGCATCTCTGCATACGTGAAGATGCAACCGCTTCCAACAGGCTTGCGGCCTGCGGGCGTTTGCGGCTGAAATGGCTTCCCGCTGTTGAGACGTTCATTTCCCCCAAAACTTGACATCCTGCCGCCAATACCCGATGGTCCGGCCAAATTCCGAAAACGGCCCTGAAACACGAGCCGCCGACCTGTCCGAAGGCCCTTAAAACGGCCGGGCCGTCAGGAGGACAACATCCGAAAGCGCGTTGCGCTCCCGGGTGCGTTTTTCGTTTTGCATCAACGTATTAGGATCTTATCGCAGCGATGTTTCAGAGCCTCTCAGATCGCCTGTCAGGTGTGCTCGACAAGCTCAAGGGCCGTGGCGCGCTCTCAGACAGCGACGTCGCAGACGCGATGCGCGAAGTGCGCCGGGCCCTGCTCGAGGCCGACGTGGCGCTGGAGGTCGTTAAGGATTTCACCGAGGCGGTGAAGGCCAAAGCTGTCGGCCAGAACGTCGTCAAGTCGGTGACGCCGGGCCAGATGGTGGTCAAGATCGTCAACGACGAATTGGTGCGCGTTCTGGGCTCGACGGCCGAGCCGATCGACCTCAATGCCGCCGCGCCCGTAATCATCCTGATGGCGGGCCTGCAGGGCTCTGGCAAAACCACAACGTCGGCCAAGATCGGCTATCGCCTCACCAACCGCGACCGCAAGAAGGTGCTGCTCGCCTCGCTCGACACGCGCCGCCCGGCGGCCCAAGAACAGTTGCGCGTTCTGGGCGAGCAGACGGGCGTTGCAACGCTGCCGATCATTGCCGGGCAAACACCGCTGCAGATCGCGCGCCGCGCTCAAGAAGCCGGCAAGCTGGGCGGCTACGATGTCGTTATTCTCGATACCGCCGGCCGCACCTCGATCGATGAGTCCTTGATGCAAGAAGTGGCGGACATCAAAGCCGCCACAAACCCCCACGAAATTCTCCTCGTGGTCGATAGCTTGACGGGTCAAGACGCCGTCAACACCGCAAAGGCGTTCGATGCGCGGCTGGGCATTACAGGCACCGTACTGACGCGCGCTGATGGCGATGGCCGTGGCGGGGCGGCGCTGTCGATGCGCGCTATCACTGGTAAGCCGATCAAGTTGCTCGGTGTCGGTGAAAAGTGGGATGCGCTCGAAGAGTTCGATCCCAAGCGCGTTGCCGGCCGCATTCTCGGCATGGGCGATATCGTCGGCCTTGTCGAAAGAGCTGCCGAGACGATCGACGTCGCCAAGGCCGCTGCCATCGCGCAGAAGATGAAGAAGGGCGAGTTCGATCTCGAAGATCTTGCCGAGCAGCTTCTTCAGATGGAGCGCATGGGCGGCATGGGCGGGCTGATGGGCATGATGCCCGGCGTCGCCAAGATCAAAAATCAGATCAACGAAGCCGGCATTACAAAAGACGTCAAACGCCAGCGCGCCATCATCGGCTCCATGACGCCGAAAGAGCGCCGCGTGCCGAAAATTCTCGACGCCAAGCGCAAACGGCGCATTGCGGCCGGTTCTGGCACGAAGGTCGAAGACATCAACAAGCTCTTGAAGATGCATCGCAACATGGCCGACGTCATGAAGTCCATGGGGCGCAACCCCGGCATGATGGCGCGCATGGCGGGCGCTATGGGGCTCGGCGGAATGCCGGGCGGAGGGGCGGCTCCCAGTGCCGATGAGCTTGCCAAAATGCAAAAGGAACTCGCGGGGCTCGATCCTAACGCTATCGCGCAATTGCCGGCCGAACTGCGCGAAAGCCTGCCGAAAGAATTCGGCGGGCTGGGCGGTGCAGCGCCTGCCAAGGCACAAGCGAAGTTGCCGGGCCTCGGCGGCGCGCCCCTGCTGCCAGGGCTTGGCGGCGGAATGCCCAAATTTCCCTTCGGCGGCCATGGCGGGGGCAAGAAGAAATGACCCCCGAAGTCCTCGCCGATCTGTGGCGCTATGCGATTCCGATTTCGACGCTGATCATGGCGTTCGCGTCTGCCCTATTCAGTTTCTTGAGCTGGCGGGCGGAAGGCCGGCGGCGCCATGCCGAGGCGCGCCGCGTGCGTCTTGAAGCAACGATTGACGATCTGGCGGAGCTGTTCGCCGCCGTGCCACTCGAGCGGGCAAAGTGGGATGCATCTTTCACGCAGACCTTCATCGAGAAGCTGTGCAAGGTCGATTTCAAGCTCGATAACGCCAACCCGCATGCGCGCCCGTTGGTGACCGCCATTCAGAAAATCCTGCCGCAAGAGTACAAGAACCGCGATGACGAGCACATGGCTCTCTACAACGCGGCGCGCTCGACGGCGAAAGACTATCTCGATCACGAATGGAGCAAATTCAAATTCGAGACAGGCACGAAGGAGTGATGGAGAGCAACGATCCCATGCAGATGCTGCTCGATCTATCGAGCCGGATGCACGCAGCGAACATCCATCATGAAGTGACGAAATACCGGGACGACGGCGTGTCGATCATCGCCACCGTGCCCGGGGAACGATGGGAAATTGACATACTCGGCGACGGACAAATTGTCGTTGAGGTGTTCAAGGCCCAGGGAGACTGCCGCGGAAAGGAAGCTCTAGACGAGCTCTTTGCCCGGCACAGTGAAGAGACGTGACGTACCAGAATTGAACTCAAAACTCTAAGGAGACGAAACGAAAATGTCAGCCAAGATCAGACTGTCGCGTGGTGGCTCGAAGAAGCGCCCGTATTACTACATCGTCGTCGCTCACGTGTCGGCGCCGCGCGATGGCCGCTACATCGAGCAGATCGGCACCTTCGATCCGATGCTCAAGAAGGACAATCCCGAGCGCCTGAAGCTCAACACCGAGCGCGCGGCACATTGGCTGAAGGTTGGCGCTCAGCCGACCGATCGCGTTGCCCGCTTCCTCGACGGCGCTGGCCTGATGAAGCGCACGCCGGTCAAGAGCGTCGCCAAGGCATTGCCGAAGAAGAAGGCTCAGGAGCGCGCCAAGGCCGCTGCCGATAAGGCTGCCAAGGCCGCAGAAGCCGCTTGAGACTTTAGTTCTCTGAAACGCACAACAAGGCACGCCGGGTCCGGCGTGTCTTTTTTTTGGTGCCGGCAACAGCGTTATTTGATCAGCCGCCCATGGGTGCCGCGAGCCATGGCGAGGTCTGCCGCGTCGTCGATATCATCGAGCTGATCGATCAGCGCAACGCGGAAGCCAGACAAATTTGCGCGCGTGTCGGCCAGTGCATGCTCGCTCGACCAGCGCACATTCTGGAACGCGCGCGGCACGAGCGGGGCTCGCTTCAAGCCGACCAGCCAGTAGCCGCCATCGGGGGCCGGACCAAACACCGCGTCGTGCTCGCCAAGCGCCTTGAAGCCCCGGCGGATATGTGCGGCACTGATGCCGGGAATATCCGATCCGACAATGATAACCGGCCCGGAAGGCCGCCGGTCCATCACGCGCTGCATGCGCGCGCCCAAATCACCGCTGCCTTGAGGGATGCGAGCAAAATACGCTGGAAAGGCGCGCGTTTTGCGAGCCGCATCGGGGGCAACGGCGAGGATCGTCGTCCACTCACGCGGCGATAGAATGCGAGACAGCACAGCCCGCGTTGTCTGCCGGTAGACGTTGACGGCCGCAACAGCGCCAATGCCCCGCGCCAGCCGCGTTTTCACCCGGCCCGCTTGCGGCACCTTCACCATCACAACAAGCGTGCGCGGGGGGCGTGACGGGCGGCGGGCCTTCATGTTGCGAGCGGCTGCTGGTTGGCATAAATCTTCGCTATCCGTTCTGGCGGCACGCGCAGCATATAAAGAGCAAGACAGTATTGATTGCGCAGCGCGCGGCTGAAATAGCCATCGGTGCGATAGCGTTCGGCGCTGGTGAAAGCCCGCGCGTTGAGCGACATGATGCGGGCGCGTCCGAGGCGGCGCACGAGGTCCACGTCTTCCATGATTGGCAGTTCGGCATAGCCGCCCGCTTCATCGTAAAGCGTGCGCGGTATGAGTAGCCCCTGATCGCCAAACGGGAGTTTGAAAATCACCATGCGCATGGCAACGCCAAACTCGATGATGCGCGGCTTTGCTCCGAGGTCGTCGAGCGCGAAGCGAAAGCAGGCCGCTGCCGGCTTCATGCGTCCGCCACCGGTCAAATCCATGAAGTGTCCGGCCTCCCGCTCCCAGCCCGGATCGAGGACCGTATCGGCATGGAGAAAGAGCAGCCAAGGGCACTTGGCGTGCTGGGCACCCGCCTTCAACTGACTGCCGCGGCCGGGTGCAGAGGTGACGACGACCGCACCCGACTGGTCTGCGATTTCGAGCGTGTGGTCAGTGGAGCCGCCATCGGCGATGATGACTTCGCGGACAAGCCCCTCAACAAACGCTGGCACGAGGGCCGTAAGCGTGCTGGCGAGGCTTGTTTGCGCGTTAAGCGTTGGAATGACGACACTGATCATGGACGTCGTGTGCCATGGGTGCGAGCTGGCAACAAGATCAGCTTTTGGGCAATCACCGCGCGCTGGCCTGCAGAAAGTTCTTGCTTTGTTCTGATGCGCTGATACGTTGGTTGGGCGAGGCAAATGGCGGGTGTTCCGATGACCGGCACGATCTTACAGGACGGCAAAGAGTACGCGCCGGGCGTGTTGGCGGCGGGCATCCGGCGTGGCCGCGGTGCTCTCTCGAACGCGTCGAGCCGGTATGACAGCCACGTGCGTGACACTTTTGACGATGGATGGCAGGGGCTGGCGGAACTCGAAGCCTTTGCCACGCAAGTGACGGACGCGCCGGCCCGCACCATCATCGCGCGCAACGACAGCCCGGACATCTCGTTCGATCAATCCATCAATCCGTATCGCGGCTGCGAGCACGGCTGCGTCTATTGTTATGCCCGGCCGACGCATTGTTTTCTTGGTCATTCGGCGGGCCTCGATTTTGAGACCAAGCTTTACGCCAAGCCCAATGCAGCCGAACTTCTGGAACAGGAACTGGCGCATCCGCGCTATATTCCGAAGGTCATCGCGCTGGGCACCAACACCGATCCGTATCAGCCGATCGAGCGTGAGCGGCGGCTGACGCGTTCGATCCTCGAGGTGCTGGAGCGGACGGGGCATCCCGCAGGCATTGTCACCAAGTCGGCACTGGTGGTGCGAGATATCGATATTCTGTCACGAATGGCGTCACGCGGGCTCGTGAAAGTGGCTCTCTCGGTGACGACGCTCGACCGGCGGCTGGCGCGTGCTATGGAGCCCCGCGCGGCAACACCTGCAAAGCGGTTAGAGGCTTTGCGGCAATTGAGCGAAGCTGGTATTCCAACAGCTGTGATGGTGGCGCCGGTCATCCCGTCACTCACCGACCACGAAATTGAAAACATCTTGCAGCAAGCGCAAAGCGCAGGCTGCCGAGAAGCGGGCTACGTTTTGTTGCGCCTGCCGCTGGAATTGAAAGAGATCTTTCGTGAGTGGCTCGAGGAACATGCGCCAGACCGGGCAGCGCGCGTCATCCATTTGCTGCAGTCGATGCATGAGGGGCGCGACTATACGGCCGAATTTGGAGTTCGCCAGAAGGGCACAGGGCCTTATGCAAGTCAAATCGCGTTGCGCTTCCGGCTGGCATTGAAGCGCTATCACCTCAATGAGAGGCGGCAGGTTCTGCGAACAGACCTGTTTGTCAGGCCAGTTAAGAAAGGCGGTCAGATGTCGTTTTTATGAGGGTTGAGTGCTAGGCCGTCTCAGGGCGTCTTGTTGCGCGACGACGAAACGATCCGGGCGATAAGCCAAACCGGCACGACGATGATCGCACCCAGCACAAGGTATTGTAGCATCCAATCGATGGCGCCAAAGCCCAGATCATAGATGTTGCGCAAAAGCGTGTTGATGCGATCGAAGAAATTGCGCAGGTTGATGCCGAGAGCACTGAGCACGATCCCAACGACGACCGACATCAGCGCGAGGCGGACGACTACGGACAGCGGATTGCCACCCCAGAACGTGTTTCGATCCATCGGTGCGGGTCTCCGTTAGGCTTGTCTGACCTGATGCCACATGATGCGTGCTGACTAGCACAGGCTCTCTGGGCCGCGAATGGGAAAGTTTGTCGTGACATGGCGGGCTTTGGGCCAGTTATAGAGCCTCTCGATGCCGGGGCAGGCCGCCAGAATGCATTTTGCGTCTGAGATCTGCCTCAATCAATCCTGTGTGTCAGAAGACAAGTAATCCAATCCGTTGTTGAAGTGCGTCACCCTCGAATGGCCGAGAAGATCAAAGCGCCGAGGTCAAAGGCCAACGCACCCGCGAGGCCCCCTCCACCGGCCGCACGCGCGAAGCTGGCGAGACCTGCCAAACCAGCAAAATTGGCCAAACCAGCAAAACTGGCCAAGCCGGCCAATCGAGCCAGACAGGCCAAGACCGATAATCGTATTGAACTGCCGCAGCCTTTCAGCGGTTGGTTTTCCGCGCGTGGCTGGACACCGCGACCTCATCAGTTGAAGCTCATCGAGAAAGTGTCCCAGCGGCGCTCCACCTTGTTGATTGCGCCGACAGGGGCCGGCAAGACGCTCGCCGGTTTTCTGCCGAGCCTGATCGATCTGGCGGCACGCCATAAAGATGGCAGCAGCCCTGTTGGGGCAGGCCTGCATACGCTTTACATTTCGCCGCTGAAGGCGCTTGCGGTCGACGTAGCGCGCAATCTGACAGCGCCGATTGCGGACATGGGCCTCAATATCCGTTGCGAAACCCGCACCGGCGATACACCGGCCGGAAAACGTCAACGCCAGCGTGTGCGGCCTCCCGATCTTCTTCTCACAACACCCGAGCAGTTGGCTCTGCTGCTCGCGCACCCGGACGCGGCGTATCTGTTTTGCGGCGTGAGAACACTGATCCTCGACGAATTGCATGCGCTTGCCGCGTCAAAGCGCGGTGATTTGCTCGCCCTTGATGTAGCGCGGCTGAGGACGCTCGCGCCCGGCATGACGATTATTGGTCTGTCGGCCACAGTGGCGCGGCCGAGTGAACTGCGGGGCTTTCTCGCGGCTCAAACTCAGCCTGAAGAACAGACGCAACTTGCCGATCTCGTTGTGGCGGAGGGCGGCGTGAAGGCTGAAATCAGCATTCTGGAACTCGAAGACCCGGTGCCGTGGGCGGGCCACTCGGCGCGCTATGCCATCACCGAGATCTTGCGCGCGATCACCAACGCCCGTCTGTCGCTGGTGTTTGTCAACACGCGCATGCAGGCGGAACTGGTGTTTCAGGAATTGTGGCGGGTCAACGACGCCAATCTGCCGATTGCGCTTCACCATGGCTCGCTCGACGCCGGTCAACGCCGTAAAGTTGAAGCGGCTATGGCGGCTGGAAAATTGCGGGCGGTGGTAGCCACTTCGACGCTCGATCTTGGTATCGATTGGGGAGATATCGATCTCGTCATCAATGTTGGCGCGCCGAAGGGTGCCAGCCGTCTCATTCAGCGCATTGGCCGTGCCAATCACCGGCTAGACGAGGCCTCGCAGGCGCTGTTGGTGCCCTCGAACCGGTTTGAAGTTTTGGAGTGCCGGGCAGCACTCGAAGCGGCCGAGGCTGGCGAGCAAGACGCCGCCCTTTCGCGCACCGGCGCCTTGGATGTTCTTGCCCAGCACATTCTCGGCATGGCGTGCCACGCGCCATTCCTTCCCGACGCACTTTTTGCCGAAGTGCGCACAGCCTTGCCGTATGCAGGACTGTCGCGCGCCACCTTCGATCGTGCCATCGATTTCGTTTCGACGGGCGGCTATGCCTTGCGCGCTTACGAAAGGTTCGCGCGGCTGAAGCCCACAGACGATGGCCGGTTGCGGATTTCGCATCCGAGTGTCGCCCAGGCCTATCGCTTGAATTGCGGCACGATTGTCGAAAGCCCGATGATCAAGGTCCGCCTCACGGGAGGCAAGTCCCGCAAGTCCGGACCCGCCAAGCCGCTAGCTGGAGGGCGGGTGCTTGGCGAGGTCGACGAATACTTCATCGATCAAGTGCCGGCCGGCGCAACATTCGTATTTGCAGGCGAAGTTTTGCGCCTGGAAGGGATGCGCGAGACCGAGGCTTATGTGTCGCGCGCCAGCGCCAGCGATCCGATGATCCCCAGCTATGCTGGCGGCCGCTTCCCGATGTCGACGCATCTTGCCCGCCGCGTGCGGGCGATGCTCGCCGACCGCGCATCGTGGAAAAATTTGCCCGGTCCCGTTGCTGAGTGGCTCGACCTCCAAGACCAGATCTCTCTGATCCCCGAGGAGCGGGAAGTTCTGATTGAGACGTTCCCCCGCGCCAACCGGCATTTCATGGTGGCGTATCCGTTCGAGGGGCGCCTTGCCCATCAGACGCTTGGTATGCTGCTGACACGGCGGCTGGAGCGGGCCGGTGCGCAGCCGTTGGGATTTGTTGCCAACGACTATGGATTGTCGATCTGGGGCTTGCGCGACATGTCGGCCATGATCGGTGCCGGCCGTCTCGATCTTGCGGCGCTGTTTGAAGAGGACATGCTGGGCGATGATCTCGACGCTTGGCTTGCCGGATCGAGTTTGATGAAGCGCACTTTCCGTTTTGCGGCTGTCATCTCCGGCTTGATCGAGCGCCGCCATCCGGGGAGTGAGAAGTCCGGCCGCCAGGTGACGATGTCGACCGACCTCATCTACGATGTGCTGCGCAAACACGATCCTCAGCATATTTTGCTCGAGGCGGCGTGGGCGGATGCGGCAACGGGGATGCTCGATATTGCGCGGCTGGGCGAATTCCTGGCCCGAATTAAGGGCCGAATCAGGCATCAGGAGTTGGCGAGGGTGTCGCCGCTGTCGGTTCCGATCCTGCTCGAAATCGGTAAGGAGCCGGTCGCGCACTCGGCGACCGAAAATGTGTTACGCATGGCAGCGGCCGAACTGATTGCCGAAGCGGCAGTGCGCGGCGGCACATAGACAGCGGCCGCAGGAGAAATGCGGCGAACCGGCTGGTCTGCCAATAAGGGGGTGTGATGCTCAACCTGAAGCCCGAACGTCTCGATGCTGGAGAGTTCAATGAGCAAGCCTTGTCGATCTGCGGCAAGGCGTTCATCGCCGATTTTTCCGGGGCACTCTACTGGCCGGCCGAGCAAGCGCTGATCGTTTCCGATCTGCATCTCGAAAAGGGTTCGGCCTACGCGAGCCGTGGAGTCATGCTGCCGCCGTACGACACCCGAGAAACACTCACCAAACTCGCGGAAGCCATTGATCGCACCGATGCTGCAACCGTGATCTGTCTTGGAGACAGCCTGCACGATATGGGCGGGTGCGAGCGAATGGGACAGGAAGATCGCGATACCTTGCGCATGTTGCAGGAAGACCGCGAATGGATCTGGATCACAGGCAACCACGATCCCGAAGCCAGTCCCGAATTTGGCGGCCATGTGCTGGACGAATTGACCGTTGAAGGTGTGACGTTGCGCCATGAGCCAAAGTCCGCGCCAGTGACGCATGAGATCGCCGGCCATTTGCATCCCGCGGCCAAGATTTCGCTCAACGGCCACACCATCCGGCGGCCATGCTTTGTCGGCAACGGCCGGCGCCTCGTCATGCCAGCGTTTGGCGCATTTACTGGCGGGCTCAATGTGCTCGACGACGCGTTCGCGCCGCTATTTGCGAACGGCGGTCAATCGGTGTGGATGCTCGGTCAGGAAGGGCTTTACCCTGTCGCCTCGCGTTTGCTGCGGGAGGACTAGCCGCGTTCCCTGTCGTTGGGTCGCAGCCTGAACGCGTGCGCGGTCTAAAGCCCCTTCTTAAAACCTGCCGATTGGGCTTCGCTCTCTGAGCAGAACCAGCGTTCGCCTTGCGTGGTATCGATGCGCGCGCGCGCGTAATCTGGCGACCATGGCAGCATGTAGATCTTGCCGGATTTGCGCAATACCTGCCCCTTGATGGGGCAACCGGCGGGTGATTTGACTTTGGCTTCCTCCCAGCGGGCCGCGCGCCATTCCGATGGGCGTTGTGCTTCGCCCGACCATAGGCCCGCCTTGGCCGCCTGCGCTTGGCTTTCCTGAGACCGGTAGGCGGAAAAGAAGCCGCCCTTTGCAAAGACGTGACCGTTCAAGACCAGTTCGGAAGCAATGTCGCCATTGATGGAGCGGCAGGTGCCGGAATTGACGGCGGTATCGGCCTCACCGGTCAGCGTGCAACTGAGACGGCGCGAGCGCACCATGCGGGCCAGTGCATCGCGGGCGGCTGCAGCGCAGTCCCAGCGTTTCTGGTTCGCCCTCACACAGGTCTGCGAGCGGTCGGGGGCTTCGATGCCATCGAGGCGGATGGTGGTGCCTGAAATGCGCACCGTATCCCCTGACTGCACTGAGGCCACGCCTTCGATTGCCGAGGGGTCGCTCTGTGCGGGCGTTTTGGTTGCCTGCACCGTGGGCGCCGGTGCGGCTGCGGGTGCTTGGGCGAAGTGGGGTATGTGGAAAAATGTGCCGCCTTGCCACCACGACAACACTCCGCCTGTGATCGCCAGCAAAACAAGCAGCGTCAGCATCGCGCCGCGTTCTGAAAGACGGCTGAAGCCGGGCAGCAAAAGCAGGGCATCTGAGATCCAGCGGTAGGCCGTGCGCAACGCACCGGCCGGCCCAATTCCATGCGACACCATCAAGAGCACAACGCTTGAGGCCGCAAGTGAGGCGGCAATCAGAGCATATCCGTCCCAGCCGAATTGATAGGCGCGCAATAGGGCACCCGCGAACGCGCCGCCCGCGATCCACTTAAGACCGCGTTGAAGCCCTGGCTGGCGCAAGGGAGCCATAACAGGGGCCAGCTTTTCAGCAGCGGCGTTGGCCGCAGAACCCGCCGCCAATCCTGCGGCTGACAATTTCGGGCCGAGGATCTGGCGCCCCTTCCGCCATCCGTCTTTCATGCCGCCTGCGCTGCGGCGGGCGGCGAGCGCGATCCCAGCAGCGGATTTTTCAGCCCCTGTTCGCAACCGGCGGCCGGACCAGCGCAAGGCTGCCAGTGAGCCCAATTTCAAAGATTTCAGACCCGCGCCTGCCGCACCGGCGCCTTTTTGGCCAGCCTGTTTGATGCCAAACACTGCAGCCGCCTTGACGTCGTCAGCGCGCTGGCGGCGTTCCTGCCGGCGCACTAGAATGGTCGTCCGCACGTAGCTGCGCCACTCGAAGTCGTCGTTTTTCTTGCGCCAGCGGAAGACCAAAGCAAATCCCTCACACGTCGCCGTCTCAAAAAACGGTCACAGTTTGCCGCCAAAGAGTTAACTGCTGTAATCGTGGTGTACCGTTGGCCGGCCGTTGATCAATCCGAACCAAAGGCAACTGCTGGCCCGTAAAGATGGCAGCCCTTGGGCCGCTATAATGTTTTGCATGGCTTTTCAAGGCGGCGGCCGAAGGCAGATTTGCGCTGAGGCGGTTCAATATCGCGGTGATGCGAGGTAGTCTGTAAGGGTCAATCCTTGAATACCAAATGGCATAGTGGTCTTTTGGCGGTAGATTTCTAAAAGATACAGAGGTGATTTATGCGACGTCACGTTTCGTCTTTCTTGTCGGGTCTGGTTCCGGCGCTGGCTGCGGCCGCATTACTCTTGGCGCCGTTTGCAGTTCAGTCCGCGCTTGCGCTCGATGATCCGCCAACGCCTAAGGTCGACTGCACCAAGAAGGCGAACAAGAAAAACCCGAAGTGTCAGAAAAGCAATGCTGCCGGTTTGACGGGCGCAGAAGCGCTGAACGATGACGAACTTTATAATGCCGCCTACTGGCTGTCGCGCCAAGGAGACTATTCAGCGTCTCTAGCACTTCTCAAGCAAATCAAGAATGCTGACGAACCGCGCGTGTTGAACGCCATGGGCTTTGCCACCCGCAAGCTCGGAAACGTCGAATCCGCGATGCCCTATTACATCCGCGCACTCACGCTCGACCCCAACTTCACCAGGGCGCGCGAGTATCTTGGCGAAGCGCACCTCACCAAGGGCGATGTCGCGGCCGCCAAGGTGCAGTTGCTGGAGATCGCCACGCGCTGTGGCATTTCCTGCTCGGGCTATCCAGAACTGGCCGAGCAGATATCCGTGTTTGAAGCTGGTGCTTCCCAGCCCGCCGTTAAGATCGGCGGCTGAGACTGTAGACTTTTTACTCAAAAAGAAACGGTGCGCGGAGTTTGAGGACAGCTCAATCTCCGCGTGCCCCTATCGAGTGCCCTCAGCCGAATTTCGCCAGGAAATTGATGACGCTGCGGACAAATGGGCTTGAGGGGTAGGTTGCAAAGTAACGCGTCGCCGCACGCTTGTTGATTTCGCCGAGTGTCGGGTAGGGCGAAACCCAGCTCGCCATGTCTTTTGCGGTCAAGCCCTTCGAAACCGCCAGCGACCAGATTTGGATCAATTCTCCGGCGTGTTCGCCGGCGATGGTCGCACCCAGGATGCGGCCGTTCTTGGCCGTGATCACTTTGACATGGCCTTCGATCACGCGCTCGGCTTGCGCCCGGTCATTCTCGTGATACGGCCAGCGCAAGACGTTGATTTTGTGCTTGGCGGCAAGTGCTTGCTGTTCGCTGAGGCCAACGTGGGCCAACTCTGGCTCGGTATAGGTCACCCACGGCACATGCGCGGTGTTGACTGAGGCGGGGATGCGGAACAAGGCGCGCTTCAACACGATGCCAGCGTGATAGTTGGCGACATGGGTGAATTGCAATCCGCCGGTCACATCGCCGATCGCAAAGACTCGGCTGTTCGTTGTGCGCAGCCCCTTGTCGACGGTGATGCCGCGCTTGTCGAATTTGATTTTTGCCACTTCGAGATTGAGATCGGACAGATTAGGACGCCGGCCAGCTGCAACCAGCACATGCGTACCCTCCACCGTTTCGGATCCAGCAGCCGTTTTTACCGTAACGCTGACGCGGCCATTGCCGCCGCCGACCTTTTCGACCATGGCGCCTTCGCGAATTTCGATGCCTTCGGCGCGCAAATGCTTCAGCACAATGGCGGTCAACTCGGGGTCGTCCTTGGCGAAGGCCTTGGAGCCTTCGAGGACGGTGACGCGGCTGCCGAGGCGGCGATGGGCCTGCGCCATTTCCATGCCGATGGGGCCGCCTCCGATGATGATGAGATGATCCAGCCGTTGGCTGTTGTTGAAGATCGTCTCGTTGGTGAAAAAAGCGACGCTGTCGAGGCCCGGAATTGGCGGCACGATGGGAGATGATCCAGTGGCAATGACAAAGCGCCGGGCCGTGATGGTATGCTCGCCAGCCACAACCGTGCGCTTGTCCTTGAACTTGCCAGCTGCGAGGATGACCCGCACGCCAAGCCCGGTGAAGCGCTCGACCGAGTCGTTGGGTGCAATGGACGCGATCACGGCATGGACATGGTCGTGCACCGCTGCGTGATTGATTGAAGGCTCGACCCCTAAGATGCCGAACTGTCCGGCCGTGCGCATGGCTTGCGCACGCTTACCGGCCGCTATCAGCGCCTTTGACGGAACGCAGCCATAGTTGAGGCAGTCCCCGCCCATTTTGTGCTTTTCGATGAGCACGACCTTTTGGCCGAAGGCGGCCGCGGCTGCCGCAACAGAGAGCCCTCCAGAGCCCGCGCCAATGACGCACAGGTCGGCGTTGATGGTGTCGCCGCTTGTCGCTGTGGCCTGGGCTGTCATGTGTCCTCGCGGTGTTATGAACGTCTTGGATTGGAATAGGCAGATCAGTGGCCGGTGCTTGATGGTTGCGTCAAGCCCTACTCGGAGACCAGCGCTTCAGGGCGATTGGAATAAGCGCCACTATGCCGAGCAAGACGAATGCCGCCAGGAGCTCTGGAGTAACAAGGGCGCTGGTATCGATTGTGTAAGGGCAAGCTGTTTCGCCGCCGCCGGGGTTCTTTGCAAGACATGCCCTGTAGACTTCATTCTGGCTTGCGACAACGCTGCCGAGCCCTGCACCGGCGACGGAGAAAGCTGTCGTGCCTGGAATGATCCCGAGGAACGTGCCGATCACATAGGTGCGCAGCGGGACCCCGAGAAGAGCAGGAGCAAGGTTGACAACGACGAACGGGAATGCCGGCACAAGGCGCAGAAACAGCAGATAGCTGAGCGCGTTTTCGTTGAAGCCGTCTTTGAGTTTGCCGATCCACGGACCGGCTTTGGATGCAAGGCTCTCTCCAAACGATGTCTTGGCAATGAGGAAGATGATTGTTGCCCCGATCGTTGCTGCCACCACGGTTGCGGGCGCGCCGATTTTCCATCCGAAAAGAAGTCCGCCCGATAGCGTCATGAGAAGGCCGCCGGGCAGGGATAGGGCGATTACGGCGATGTAAATCAGCATATAAAGGCCGATCGCCGCCAGGAAATTTTCGGCGATAAACGCTTGCAGGCTCTCATAGTTGAGCCCGATGGTCTTGAAGCTCAAATACTGATCCCAGCCCATGACGCGGGCAAGCACCATCGCCAATGCCAGAACAACAAGCGGTATCCAGCGCTTGAGCGAACCCAGGGCCGTCATGTGGCGTCACTCCGTTTTCGGACGTTGCAGGCGCTCAAGGGGCGGTTGTGGCTTGGTCGTTAAGGCCCCAGTCATAACCGAAATCGCCGATCGCGGTGATACCTTTAAGCTTTTGTTTCAATGCGTCACTCGCATAGGCCGATACGTGGGCCAGGACACCGGCTTCGTTGCCGCCGAAATCCTTTTGAAACCAATCGTAGATCGACGACGCGGTGACTTCGCCGCCTTCGACGCTGATGCCGCGCGGATGATTGATATAGGCGCGTGCGGCCGCATCGAGCTGTGCGTCGAGCTTGGCGCCGGTAAAGGCCTCGCTTGCGAGGTTCGGGCAGCCCACTGACGCGCAGTTGACGGCATAGTGCACGCGTGGGTCTTTCATCACTGGGCGCAAGAAGCCGTGCTCGATATCGTCAAGGCTGAGATCGCTGCCTTTGACGTTCAAGGTCTTTGCCTTCCACGGCCCACCGGTCACCGCCGCCAACAAGCCGCCGCCGAGATTTATGTTCTTGATCGACGCCACTGGATAAGCCGCAAGAACAATGTCGACGGTTTTGGCGTTATAGAGGTTCGCCCAATAAGCGAAGGCCTCGCTGCGGTTGAGGCTTCTTGGATCGGTTGCCTCGAGTGCCGCGATATAGGCTTGCAGCCCGGCGCGTCCTTCAGCTTTGAATTTCGCGTAGGCGACGCGATTGAGCCCGTCGGCACCCGGCGTCACGTAGGTCTTCAATAGGCGATCCCATGCCGCGTGATCGACCGCTGCGGTGGCGCCTTCCGTAAACGGCGCATTCGTGAAGGCCTCGATGCCGGCGGCCTCAGAGCGAGGCAGTGCCGCAAAAATTCCCGTCGCCAATGCTAAAAGGGTCAGCACCACTGTTTGCCAGCGCACGGTATTGTGTTGAGGCATGACGCGTAACAGCGGTTTAGCGAGAGGCTTAGGCGTTGCAGGTTGGGCCTGCCAATTGACGTTCGGTCCATCGCGCCGCATGTAAAGTCTCCAAAAGGTCCGTGTCGCCGTGTAAAAGCCATGGCTCGTCACGCCACTCGGGGTGGTAACCCGTCCTCATGTCTCTACGCGGCGATTCCGGCCGAGTTTCGATGCAGATGAAGTGGCGGCGAAGTCACAGAGCGGTTTCCGCCTGTCACGCCCAGTCAAACCGCTTCGTGACAGGTAATTGACTTGGCCGGGGCGAAATCCTATAAGGCTCGCCAATCAGACAATTGAAGCGTGTTTTCGGCCGCTTTGCCGATGCAACTTCTTTTTGATCGCCAATTCAGACGGAGTGAACGCTGTGAAGCGGACGTATCAACCGAGCAAACTGGTGCGCAAGCGCCGCCATGGTTTCCGCGCACGCATGGAAACCGCAGGTGGACGTAAGGTTTTGGCTCGCCGCCGCGCCAAGGGCCGCAAGCGCCTTTCGGCCTAGCTGCATTCGAATTCTGTCATGCCGAACGAGCGGGGGCCTTGGCTGGTGACAGTCAGGGCTTTTTAGCTATGAAACTGCAAACGCTCAAGAAACGTCCTGAATTCTTGAGGTTGCGCGGCGGCGCCCGGTCGGCTTGCGATTGCTTCGCGCTGGAAACCAAGCCGCGCGTCGAGCTCGCACTTTCGGGTGCCACGGGGCCTCGTTTTGGCTTCACCGTCACGAAAGCAATGGGTAATGCTGTTGTTCGTAACCGTATCCGGCGGCGGTTGAAGGCGGCTGTGGAAGCTGTGCACCCAGGCACCGCCAAAGCCGACCATGACTATGTTGTGATTGCGCGGGCGGCCGCTGAGAACAAAGAATTTTCCGAGTTGAAGAAAGCCCTTGAACTGGCTCTGCAACGCGTGCATCACCCTCGCGCAGAGACGTCACACGCGGCGTCTCGAACAAAACCGAAAGACAAGCGACCGGGCTGAATGAAATATGCGCAGCGGGTCTTTCGGCAAGTGCCAGTGCCGGTCTTGAATGATCCGGGCGCGGCCGCGCGTGACTGAATGTCCCCTTTCGTTGCATCAGGCGTAGCGCAATCAACGTGTGCAACTCTTGCTGCTGCCGCCGTGTTTCCAATAGCAGCCTTTCATTTGAGGGCCTTATGTCGAGCCAGCATCCCGAAGACACCAAGAACTTGATGCTTGCCGTCGCCTTGGCGATGTCCGTCTTGTTTGGGTGGCAATATTTCTACGCTGGCCCCCTGCAAAAGGCCCAGCAAGAAAAGGCGCAGCTTGAAAAGCGCCTCGCCGATGAGGCGAAGGCTAAGGCCAACGATCCTACCGCAGGAACAGCGCTGCCAGGTGCAGCGCAGCCGGGCGTCGCCGGTGCGGGGGCCGCCGCTGCCCCTCTCGCAGCAACGCGCGAAGAAGCGCTGGCACGGTCGCCGCGATTAGCGGTTGAAACACCCTCCCTTAAGGGATCGATCGCGCTCAAGGGCGGGTTGATCGATGACCTGACGCTGGTTAAGCATCGTGAGACCGTCGATCCCAAAAGCCCGAATGTCGTTTTGTTTTCGCCGTTGTCAGCACCAGACTCTTACTTTGCCGAGTACGGCTGGCAGGCAAAGGGCGCGGCCGCATCCACCATGCCAGGCGCCGAAACCGTATGGACAGCTTCGCACCCTGGGCCTTTGACACAAGACACACCCGTGACTTTGACATGGGACAACGGTGCTGGGCTCGTCTTCCGCCGCACCATCTCGGTCGATGCCGATTACCTTTTCAAAATTTCGGACGAAGTTGAAAACAAATCAACAAGCGACGTCGCGTTGACGCCCTATGCGCGCCTCTACCGTTTCGGCAAGCCCAAGACCACGGGATACGCCGTACTGCATGAGGGCTTGATTGGCGTGCCCGGCGAAGCGGGCCTCGTTGAGGTGGCGTATGCGACTGCCCTTTCCGAACCCGGTCCGAAAAACTACGAATCTAAAACAGGTGGCTGGATCGGCATCACCGACAAGTATTGGGCCTCGGCACTCATTCCTGATCAGAAGGCCCCGTTCGTCGCCGTTCTCGAAGGCCGGGCTGCCGCACTTGGTGGCCGGTCGGAACTCTACACGGCCGAATACACACGGCCGGAAATGATTGTGCCAGCTGGTCAGCGCCAAGCCATCGAAGGTCAGCTCTATGCCGGTGCCAAGCAAGTGAAAGTGGTCGAGGGCTATGAGACCACGTACAACATTAAGATGTTCAACAAGCTCATCGATTGGGGCTGGTTCCACTTCATCACGCGCCCGCTTAATCATTTGCTCGATTGGTTCTACCAAATCCTCGGCAACTTCGGTCTTGCCATTCTTGCAGTCACCGTTCTGGTGAAGGCTGCCTTCTATCCGCTCGCCAACAAGTCGTATGAATCGATGGCGAAGATGAAGAAGCTGCAGCCGCAGATGGAAGCGCTGCGCGAGCGCTTCAAAGATGACAAGCAGCGGCAGCAGAAGGAAGTGATGCAGCTGTACCAGAAGGAAAAGATCAATCCGCTGGCGGGCTGCTTGCCGATCCTTATCCAAATTCCGGTGTTCTTTGCCCTCTACAAGGTGCTGTTCATCTCGATCGATATGCGCCACGCGCCGTTTTATGGCTGGATCAAGGATCTCTCGGCGGCCGATCCGACGTCGCTGTTCAATTTGTTTGGGCTGCTGCCGTTCGCGGTTCCCGAGTTCCTGCATGTCGGCGTTTGGCCGATTATCATGGGCATCACCATGTTCGTGCAGATGCAGCTTAATCCGCCGCAGCCCGATCCAATCCAGCAGCAGATTTTCAGCTATATGCCAATTATTTTCACGTTCCTGTTGGGCAGTTTCCCCGCCGGCCTCGTGATTTACTGGGCTTGGAACAACCTGCTTTCAATTGCCCAGCAGTGGCACATCTCGAACCAGCAAGGCGTCGAGATTCACCTGTTCGACAACATGAAGCGGATGTTCGGCCCACTCGGAAAGTTCTTCGGTTTTGGTAAGGATAAGAAGGATTGATCAGCGCCCCCAAAGACGTGCGCCATGACCGATGAGGGATTTTCGGCGGACGAGATCGCGGCTGGTCAACGGCTGTTCGCCGAGACGTGGTTTTTCTTAAAGGGCGTCGTCGGGCTGGAACATCTTCCGGGAACTGACCGGCCAGAAATCGCGTTTGCCGGCCGCTCGAATGTCGGCAAGTCGAGCCTCATCAACGCGCTCGTTGGCCGCGCTGGCTTGGCGCGGGCATCGAACACGCCAGGGCGCACCCAGGAATTGAACTTCTTCCTGCCGGAAGGACAAGCGCTTTATGCGGTCGACCTGCCAGGGTATGGATTTGCCAAGGCACCGAAGGAAAAAGTCGCCGCCTGGACGTCGCTCATCAAAGATTATCTGCGCGGCCGCCCCAATCTGGCGCGCGTAATGCTGCTCGTTGATTCGCGCCATGGCATCAAGGCCGTTGATCGCGAGATCATGGATCTTCTGGATGAGGCGGCCGTTGCTTATCAGATCGTGCTGACCAAGGCGGACAAGATCAGTGATCTCGCGATCAAGGCGGTGCTGCGCGAAACGCAAGCCGCGATAAAAAAACATGCGGCGGCGTTTCCTATCGTGCTCGTCACTTCGGTCGAAACCGGCGCGGGGATACCGGACGTTCGCTCAACAATCGCGGGCATCGCCAAAGAGCATGCGCGCCAGCATTAGGCCGCCACGCGCCCTTCACGTTCTGCCAATTAGCATTTTTGCGAGATCGAAGAGTTGATCTCCAAAGCGCGACAGCACGCCGCCAACGATGGCCGCGGCAATCCATGAGCCCCACGTTGCGAATGTGCGCACGAAGTTGATGCCGACTTTGACATCGATAATCTGATCGGGAAGAGCTGTTTCAGCCGCCAGCCCGTCTGTGCCGACGCTGCGCGCCGAGATGACAAGCTGCAGCCGCCGTTTGCCGCTTTCTCGCGCTGTGATTGACCAGCGCCAGCTGGCATAGTCGTTCGACATCAAACCTGAGACGTTTTCTATCCACTGCGTCTCTGGCGACGCCGTCTCGATGTAAAAGCCGCCATCAGGAGCTTTCAGCCTCACCTGCATGGCTTTTGTGACCGTCAGTTCGTGGCGGTAGACGGCGCCATCGCCTTGCAGGCCATCGGCAATCGCCTTGACCTCGGCGCGCGCAATGCGGGCTTCGACGATCATGGGAATGCCAACGCGCATTTTACGCGGAATGTTCTCGGCGAGCTGACCAGCCTGAACCGTCGTTGCTTGAACGGGGCGGCGCTGTTGTTGGGGCGGCTGCGCGGGCGCACCCGCTTGGCTATATCCGGGAGGCGGCTGTTGCTGTGGACGGCGCGCTTCGAGCCGTGCCATCGCTTCGTCATAGTGTTGGCCGCGCGGCCCGCCGGAACCGTTTGGGTCGGCCCATGGTGCTTGCTGAGGCGGTGCGGGCGGGCGGGCGCCTTGCGGCGGCGTGTTTGCCTGCTGCCCGTAGGATTGGGGCGCGCCCTGGCTCATCGGCGGAAATGGCGGCAACGGCGCGGGACTTCCACCCGGCAAACGGGCCCCACCCATGCCGGGCGGATAGGCCATGCGCTGCGGCGGCAGATTTGTACCAGCTCCCGGCTGCTGAGTGGGGGCGGCTGGCTGAGGTGACGGCGGGGCTGGTGGTGGCGCCCAATTGGTGGGTGCAGGTGCCAGCGGCGGCGCTGGCATGTGCTGCACAGGGTGTGGCGTTGCCTCACTCCCAAGCGGTGCGAAGGTTGGGTCTTGACGCATACGTCCTGCGGTCGTCTCGCCGCGCTGTGCGGCAACGCCAGAGTCAAAAGGCGGCGCATTTTGAACAGGCGTGCCTGGTACCGGCGCACCAAAAGTAGGTTCAAACCCACGGTCTGACCGGGTGGATGGAGGGTCGGTGAGTTCGGGCGCCTGCGGCGCGGTCGGCATCGGCGCTTGCCGGGTTGGCGCGGGCGGTTGCGTCCGCTCGGCCATCGCGTCTGGCAGGGGCGGGCTTGTGTGCGTCAACGCCCGCTCGCGCGCCGAGGCCAAAACATCGTCGGCTGTGGTCGCGCGGGGAATTGCTGCAGGAGGTTGAGCCTGTGGTTGTCCTTGCGGCTGCGGCCGTTGCGGCTGAGGAGCGGCTGCCTGTTGCAAGGCTCGGATCGCCTGCTCGAAGGTAAGCCCTTGCGAGCGCAGCATATGCGCCGACGGGCTCTTTCCGTCGCCGACGATGGCGGCAAGTACGATGGCGCCATTTATCTCGCGGCGGCGGCCTTGACTCGCAGCGGCAGCCGAGGCTTCCAAAATGCGGCGCAGATCGTTCGAAATGGCTGCTCCGGCCATGGCCGCAGTATCGACACGGTCGTCGTTGCGCCCGATGAAGCTGGAAACATCGCTCATCAGCCGCTGAATATCGACGTTGCTCGACTTCAGTACGACACTCGCCTCAGGATCTTCGGCTAGAGACAGCAACACATGCTCAAGTGTGACCTCGCGGTGCAACTGCGCCGCTGCGTACTCAGCCGCCCGCGCCAGTGTCGCCTTGAGGAACGGCGACATTGGTATCCGGCCAAACTCTTCGGCAATTGCGGCAGCCATACCCCACCCTTACTCACGTGTATCGCTCGCGCCTGATGGCGGTCTGCCCTCTTTAACGGATTACCCCCAGAATGGCATCCAAAGAACCCTGTGCCTGATGCAATTCGGTTTCCCAGCGGCAGCTTGGCCGGGTCATAGCGTCCGATTGTGAGGGAATTCCGTTGCTGAGAGCCGCGTCCCCTCTATAACGTCGCCGCACGTGGAGCTTAAGGCCGCAGCGCGCCCGCGCGACCGTCACCTGTGGACAAGGGAAAGCATGAGCAATACGAAAGAGATGCCGCCTGGCGATAATACGGTAAGTGATGCAGCGCCCGTGTCAGCCCACGTTCAAGCCCGCATTTTGGCCGAAGCCCTCCCCAACATGCTGCGGTATGACGAACAAACCGTTGTGGTGAAGTTTGGCGGGCACGCGATGGGAGATGCGGCGCTGGCGGACGCCTTCGCGCAAGACATCGTCTATCTGAAGCAATCGGGCGTCAATCCGATCGTCGTCCATGGCGGCGGGCCGCAGATCGCCAACATGCTGAAGAAGCTCGAGATCAAGTCCGAATTTGTGCATGGCCTGCGCGTCACCGACAAGGCGACTGTCGAGATTGTTGAGATGGTGCTAGCGGGGTCCATCAACAAGGAAATCGTCTCGGCCATCAATCGTCAGGGCGGCAAGGCGGTCGGCATATGCGGCAAAGATGCCAATCTGATGATCGCCAAACGGATCACGGAAATGCCCGATCCGGAAAGCAACATCATCAAGGCGGTCGACATCGGTTTTGTCGGCGATCCGCTCGAAGTCAACCCGCACATCGTCGATGTCATCTCGAAGTCGGATCTCATTCCCGTCATAGCCCCCATCGGCGTGACGCGCGAGGGCCAAACGCTGAACATCAACGCCGACAGTTTTGCCTCCGCCTTGGCGGCCCGCATGAAGGCCAAGCGGCTGCTGCTTCTCACCGACGTTGAGGGCGTGCTCGATAAATCCGGCAAGCTGATTCAGGAGTTGTCGGTCGAAGAAGCCCGCGCGCTCATCCGCAATGGCACCATCACCGGCGGCATGATCCCAAAAATCGAGGGCTGCATTGAGGTGGTCGAAGCGGGCGTCGAGGCCGTAGTCATCATCAATGGCCGTGTCGCCCATTCCGTGCTGCTCGAATTGCTGACCGATCATGGTGTCGGCACGCTCGTTGGCCAGCGCAAGGCGAAGAAGAGGCCGGGTTGAACGGCACCGCAACGGAAGGCACGGGTCCTTGAGCGATCAGGAACAGGGTACGGGCAAGCCCGCCTCCATCGAAGCGGCGCGTGTTTGGATCTTTGATCTCGACAACACGCTTTATCCGGCCGAATGCAATCTGTTCGCGCAAGTCGACCAGCGCATGGGCGACTACATTTCGAAAACGCTCGGCGTTCCGTTTCCTTACGCGCGCCATTTGCAGAAGAGTTACTACCGGCAGTTCGGCACAACGCTCTCGGGGCTGATGCAGGTGCACAAACTGGCGCCCGAGCCGTTCCTCGATTACGTGCACGATATCGATCTCAGCGTGCTGCCCGAAGTGCCCGAGTTGCGGGCGGCGATTGAGCGCTTGCCGGGGCGGCGGCTGATTTTCACAAACGGTTCGCGCCGGCACGCCGAGGGGGTTGCGACAAAACTCGGTCTCATCGATCTCTTCGAAGACATTTGCGACATCACCGCGTGCGGATACATTCCAAAACCCGCCGCGCCAGCGTTCGAAGGCATGGTCGCGCGGCACGGGTTTGAAGCGCGCGAAGCGGCGATGTTCGAAGACATGCCACAGAACCTCGAAGTGCCGCATGCACTCGGCATGGCAACCGTGCTGATCCGCTCGACCTACATGGATCATCCCATCCAAGAGAAAATGAGAAGGTGGGCGTCGCTGCCCGATCACATCCACCACGCCACCGATGATCTTGCGGCGTTCCTCAACGGGCTGGAATTAAAAGACGGGTGATGGGGTGCGTAGGCGCGGTGATCAAAAGCGCTGCACTTGCTTGCACTGAGTCAGTGGCCGCGATGCCAACCGGGGCCGGAAGCTTTTAACTCTGATCCACGTTGGTTTAGCTTTGCATTGCGAGAGCGTTGCGCCGTCTTTAGGATGCGCGGAGGCGATGGGACGCCGGTTGGCAATAAGGGGATTTTCTATGGTTCTGCGGGGCAGCTTATTTTTTTTGATCGCCTTGGCCGCGGCGCTCTCTGCCAAACTTACTGTTCCACCAGCGCTCGCGGGTAATGCCGCGGGATCACCAGAAGCGAACACCAGCGAAGTGGAAGCCGCGTTCAATAGCTCTAAAGAGCTGGGGACGGCGGAAGCCTGGAACGCGTTCCTGGCGAACTATCCAACGGGTTTCCATTCCGATTTGGCGCGCGCGTATCTAAAAAAGCTCACCGGCGCGCCTGGTGCCGCGCCGGCAGCAGCAGCGGCCTCGACTGCAACCGTGCAAGAATTGCCGTGTGCCCGGCGGACCACCTTAAACTCAGTCAATACCGATGTGCCGACCAAGATCACATTCGTCAACACGTCGGGCATGTACCGCTCCCTTCAGTGGATCGGCTACAAGGGCGAAGTCAAAGACTGGGGCGGCCTCAATGCGGGTGCGCAGATTACGCTCGACACGTATGTGACCCATCCGTGGATGGTTTCAACCGGGCCCGGTGATTGCCTCCAGATCTTTATGCCCACAGCCGCGCCCGCGACGGTTGAACTTGTGCGGCTGGCGGCCGATGACAGGCCGCAGGCCGAGCCTCTTGCACAACGCAGCCAAGTTAGGCCGGACACGAAGCAAAAGCAGCCTGAGTACAAACCCGTAAAGCAGGTGGAGAAGAAGCCCCTCAAACAGGCGCCGAAAAAGCCGCCCCTGGTCTGCGGAACGAATTACAAACTGAGTAAGGGCCAGTGTGTGCTGGTGCAGAACTGCGGAAGCAACGCGTACCGCAGCCCGGAAGGCGATTGCTACTGCAACAAGAATTACATGATGAAGAACGGCAAATGCATTTGGAAGCAAGACAAGCAAGGCTTTGAAGTGAAGCCTTGGGAAAAGTCTGGCTGTAAATCATGGCAAGCCCAGTGCAGTAAGGGCAACGGAAAGGCTTGCGGGAAATACGAAGAAAACTGTCAGGTGAATTGATGTCGCGTGCGGGCGGCGAAGGGATTTAGGCCTCAAGTTGCCCTGCACGCCGCGCCGGTTTTGCGCACTTTCAGAAGTGACAGGAGACGCGGTTCATTCCGCGGACCCGCAGCACTTCTTGAACTTCTTGCCACTGCCGCACGGGCAGGGGTCGTTCCGGCCGATTTTCGGCCCTGCGCGGACAATCGGCTGTTGGGGAATTTGATGGCTGTGCATGTGGTGGCCGTGATGGTGGCCTTCGCCGGCGCGGTGCCGGTGACTGTCACCCTCAACAAAGTACCAGTGGCCGTCCGCGTCTTTGCGAAACTTTGAAATCTCGTGATGATCCCAGGTATCGCTGCCTTGCTTGAATGTCGCCGTGAATTCGACGGTGCCTGTCCGGTCAGACGGGCTACCTTTCTCCACCGCCAAAATCTTCAAGCCCTTGAACTGAGATGCGGCCGCCCATTGTTTGGCCGTGGCGGTTTGAACATCGCCGCGCTTTTCCGGCGCGAGCGTTGCGTTCACGTAGTCGATGTTGCCTTTGGCGTAGGCGACGTAGCGCGAGCGCATCAACGCTTCGGCTGTGGGCGGCAGTTCGGTGCCGTCCAGGTACGGCGCGCAGCAGGTCTCAAAGGGGTGTTTCGATCCGCACGGGCAATTCATGAGTGCAACTTACGGCCTACTGCTGCGGTGCGCCACAGTTGTTGTTCTTCCAATTGGAGATGGCACGCCAGCCGCCGCGCGCGGCCAGTTAAACTGCGGGTCATAACTTTTTGTCTTCGGGATCACAGCGCACGGTGATGGTCACACCCGCATTGGGAATATACTTCTTGCACTCCTTGGGTGGCTCGGGAGCATCGTTGCGGGACGCCCTTGCCACGTCGGTCTGGTTCAACGCGCGGGAAGCCGTTGAGGATGAAGCATCTGCCGACGGATTAGGCGGTTCAACAGGTTTGCCGGGTTCCACGGCGGTGATGTTGGGTTCGGCGTTGTCAGCGCTCTCATTCGGGGCCGCCGCTTCGTCCTTCGGCGCGGCGGGGCTCTGTTCAGAGCGCTTGGCGACTTTGTTCTCGCGCGGCTCGTCACGGGGCTTGGACCGCGATGGCGCCGGCCTTTCCCGGCGGGCCTGGCGATCAATCCCTTGAGACCGCTTGGGCGCTGCCTGCGCCCGTTCGCGCACAACCGGTTTGCTGGCGCGCTTGGGCGGCGCGGATTTGACCGGCGTGTTCACGACCTCGGGTGTGTAGCTGCACGACACGCAGGCCCAAACGTGGGGCACTGCCGTCATTGTCAGCGCCAATATAATGGCAGTGAGTGCGGTCAAAATCCGGTTCATGTGCGCAACCCAATTTGGCAGGCGGCTCAGACGATGTTTTGTATCATAGCACGGCATTGCCAGCCAAACGCATCCTACTGTCAGCCGAGGTACCGGAATGCATCAGCTTCGGCCCAAAACACGCGGGCGGCGTTGTTAACGGCAGCTGGATCGCCGGTCGTCAGAAGCGTGAGAGATGGCGGCTCGCCTTCGGGGGTGAGGTGCGGGCGGCGCGCGAGGTAATCTTCCAGGCTGTCAGCGACGATCTCGGGCTGCGAAAGAATGCGCGTTGCTGGCGGCAGGTGCGCACGGAAGATGTCTTCCACGAGCGGGAAATGCGTGCAGCCAAGAATAGCGCGGTGCGGAGGCAATCCGCCAGCCTGGGCCATCACCCCGTCAATGCCCTGCTTGACCAGACGTTCGAGTTCAGGGGGTGGGGCCCGATCTTCAATGGCCCCGGCCAACTCCGAGCAGACCTGTTGGATGACCTGAACTTTCGGGCAGCGCTTGCGGATTTCTTCAAGATACACGTTCGATGCAATGGTGCGCGTGGTGCCGAAAACGGCAATGCGATCTGTCAGGAATTTCTGCGGGTATTGCGGCGTCGTCACCGCCCACGGCGTTTGCGTGGCCGCTTCGACGGTGGGCGCAACAATGCCGAGCACGTTGCAGCCCTTCTCCTTCCAGCCGCTGCCGGGTAGCCACTCTTGCTGCAGGCGGCGGGCTGCAACCGCTGTCGCCGTGTTGCACCCCAGGATCACGAGGTTGCAACCGCGATCAAACAGCGTGTTGGTCGCCGCCCGTGTGAGGTCGACGATGTCTTCCGAGGTGCGGTTGCCATAGGGCACATGGGCGTGGTCGCCAAAATAGGTGAAGGCCGCGTGGGGAAAGCGTTCGTGCAGCGCCCGCAGGACTGTCAATCCGCCCAGGCCAGAATCAAAAATGCCGATCATGCTCTTCCATGTTCCCTGCACACGGCGGCGTCCCTCTGGCAAGCCGCCCGCCGTGCGCGCACGCGCGCAGATGTTTGCGATGGAAGGGGCGGCTCCGTCAACGTCATATGCGGAAGGCCCGTTGCAGCTTGGCACATGGGGCGTGGCGATGGCAGGTGACGAGGTGGTCGTTGACCATGCCAATCGACTGCATGTTGGCATAGATCGTCGTCGGGCCGACAAAGCGGAAGCCGCGCTTCTTCAATTCCTTGGAAATTCGTTTCGAAAGCTCGGTTTCGGCAGGTACCTCAGCCATCGCGGCTCTGGTGTGGATGATGGGCTTTCCATCGACAAAGCCCCACAGGAAACTGGCGTAGGTTTGCTGTTCGGTGAGTGCGAGAAAGGCACGCGCGTTGGTAATCGCGGCCTCGACTTTCAGGCGGTTGCGGATGATGCCTTCATCGGCCATCAGCCGCGCCACGTCTTTATCGGTAAAGCGGGCGATTTTCTGAGCATCGAAATCGCGAAAGGCGCGGCGGAAGTTGTCGCGCTTGCGCAAGATTGTGCGCCATGACAGGCCCGACTGAAAGCCTTCGAGGATGACTTTTTCAAACAATCGCCGGTCATCCTTCACCGGCACGCCCCATTCTTCGTCGTGATAGCGGATGTATTCGGGGTCGGTGACGCCGGCCCACGGGCAGCGTTCGGCGGGGGCTGGGGCTTTGGCGCTCATGCGGGGCCCGCGTCAGCCGCTGGTGTGGGCATCTGGAATGCTGCCCATGTGGGGATCGTCACGCTGAGAACCTGTTCGGCGGCTGTGATGGCAACGCCCTTTGCGGCGAATTCAGACACGCGGTCGAGGCGCAAAAGGGCAAGGCCCTTTTCACCAGCTACCGAGCCCAGTGTGCCGATGGTGATGCCTCCAGCCATGATGTCCGTGCCGGTTGCGGGCAGCGGCCCCGAACCCGACACATGCACGATGCGTTTGCGGGCCGTGCCGCGATGCTCCATGCGCGAAACGATTTCCTGGCCGACATAGCAGCCCTTGGAGAATGACACGCCGTGGAGTTGATCGAATAAGGCTTCATGTGGGAAGGCATCGCCGAAGGCGTAGTCTTTTCCTCCCTCGGACACTCCAAGGCCGATGCGATGTGCGTGATAATCGCCTTCGGTTGCGGGCATGCCATTGGTGGCTTTGGCGACGTCTACAGCAAACGCGCTGTCCGCCAGAATGCGCAAGCCCATCGCAGCCAAGCGCGGATCTTGAAACGCATAGGTTGTGGGCTGGCTGTCGAAGCAATACGGCTCGCCGCCCCACACAGCGAGAACGTGGGTGGTGTCACTGATATTAGAAATCGCCACAGCGGCACGCAGCTTATACATCGACAGGCGCTTGACGAGGGCTGCCGCGTGCTCGCGCGCCACGTCGAGGCGAAAGCCGTCAGCGGCCTTCACCACAAAAAAATCGAACAGAATTTTGCCTTGCGGCGACAGCAGCCCCGTATGGAGTGCAGTCTGGCTATCCAGCGCGCCCATATCATTGGTGATCAGGCTCTGCAGAAACGTGGACGCATCTGGTCCCGTCACGGCTACAACGCCGCGATCCGAAAGCCAGACGCAGTGGCTCGCCGTCACGCCACGCGCCGCCGCGAAGCGGCCTTTTTAACAGGCGCTGGCTTTTCCGCTTCTTGCGACTTCCAGCCGATGGGCTTGGTGCAGGCCCATTCGGCGACGGCATCGATATCGTAAAAGCGGCAGGCTTCCATCAGCATCCGGCATTCGGTCCAGATGTCACCATCGACCATCGGCATAAAAAGATCGTGGACGTTGTCGATGCCGAGGTAGCATCGCACGCCCGCCGCGCGCAGCTTCTCATAAGGCGCGATAGAGTTATGCAGCGGGCCCATCATCGGCAGTTGCTTCATGGAAAGTGCCGCCGACGGGCAAATGATGATGCCCATGTCCGCTTCCTTGACGAGTTCGATAATGCGGTCTTGCTCGCGCTCGTCTTTGGCGGCGAGCGAAATCGCATGCACGCCGAAAACACGGCCCTGCATGCCATGCTCGATGGTCTTGCGCGCAAGAAGTTCGGTCTCGTTTTCGAGCGGATTGTTTTCCTGGTCGATGTGCACGTCAACCGGCTTGCCGAGTTTTTTGGCCAGCTGCAGGACGACATCAAGATGCTTTTCAGGTGTCGGGCGGTCTTTCGAGGGCAGGCCGCCGCAATAGTCGGCGAGATCGCACGCTTCGGCATATTGCGCGTAGGACGCCGGATCGATCACGCCTTGCAGGGGCTGCACGCCAACTTCGAATTTGATCTGGCCCGCGTACCGCTTCTTGACCTCGAGCGCGGCCTTGATTGGCAACAATCCGACGGTGCTATCGGCATCGACCATGGTGCGGCAGTAGGTGACGCCCTGTGCGATCATGGCCTCGACGCCACGGCTGATGCGCTCGATCAGGTCGTCGTGGGTGTAGTTTTCTTTGAGGTACTTATAGAGTTCCCACTTCTTCTGCATGTCGACCTGAGAGAGCCGCAGGTTTTCTGTGGTGATCAAATAGGCCTTGTCAAAATGAGCGTGGTGGTTGGCGAGCCCGCCCATGCGTTCGGCGGCCTGCAGGAAATGCAGTCGCAGGTTCCACGGCTCGCTGTCGTCGGCGAGTTTGTAGCGGTAGGTGCCGCGTTCGCTGTCGACGATGATCTGCTCGAGCGTCGCGATGCCGACATCGCTATCGGTGATCAGCGGGATGCCGTTTTCAATCGAGAGCTTGCGGATCAGTTTGGCGTCTGAATCTTCATCATAGTCGTTGTCGCCCGTCAGCACGTTGATGACGAGGTCGAAGCGGTTCGCTTTCAGGAACGAGAGAATGTTGGGCGAGCGGCTGTCCGTGATCTTGTGGATCTCGGTGCTGTTGATGCTGTGCTCTTGCAGAAAGCGGTGTGTACCGGGCGTGGCGTAGAGATCGACATCCAGCGTCATGATGCGGCGGATGGCCGGCAGCATTCGTTTTTTGTCTTTGGCCTCGCCGGCGCTGATGAGAAGGGTCTTACGACGCTGCCGGCCGAGCAGCTTCAAGTTGAAGGCCAGCAGTTCCAGCGATATCGCGGTGCTCATGATCTGACCTCTTTTGTTTGTCGCGGTTGATCTGGCGCGCCAAGGCGCCAGATGGCCGGAAGCGGATTCGATGCTCGCGCTGTGCGAGCCAGCCGCTTCGTCTGGTCAGGCGTTACCCCTATCGGAGTCGCCCGATCTGATCCAGCGGTCTTTAACGGCAAAATTCTGAAAAAGGCCCAGCCGCGCGCACGCATGGCACAAAAGTCCGGGAGTATCAAAGTTCACCCGGAATTTACTAGAATAGAAAAACGCGGCGGTTTCAAGCCTTTGATGGACTTTGATCACAGCGAATTTGGGTAAGATGGCACTGTGCCACGTGCGGCTTCTGACCGGCACAGCGTGTAAAAGAATGTGTGTAACTCACTGGCATGAGGCTTGCTGCGGCAGGCGTCCACAGTGCACCAGTGTCACGGAATTGATCACGTGTTTGCGTTAGGCGCCAAAGCTGCAAGGGGACCTCATGCTGCGCCGCTGGCCGGCCACCAGTGTGCAATCCTTTGTACCATCGCCGCAGGATTGCTCATTGCAGTTCTATTGTACGCGATCAAAGCCGCACTCGGTATCAACGTCTTTTCCGGCCATATGCCCGTGCTGCACTCGGTGCTCTATCCCTTCATTCGCGGCTGAGGGCCACCTCGTGGGCGTTGCCGCCGTACAAGAAAGCGGCCGCCCGTATGGCAGCCGCTTGTAACATTGGTTAGTTGCTGCCGAGCTCAGATGTTCTGAGACTTGGTCTTTTTCGATAGGCTCTTGAGAACATGTACGGGTGTGCCGGCGTTGACGAGTGACGCCAGATGCACGACGTGGGCATTGTGCATCCGGAAGCAGCCCGACGACGACGCTGTGCCAATCGAATTGCCATCGTTGGTGCCGTGAATGCGATAGAGCGTGCTGCCGAGATAGATGGCCTTGGCGCCGAGCGGGTTGCTGACCCCGCCGGTCATTTTGAGCGGTAAGTCGGGTTTGCGCTGGCGCATTTCTTCAGGCGGCGTCCAATCCGGCCAATCGACGATTTTCGACACCTTCTGCGTGCCGGTCCAGGCGAAGCCCTGCTTGCCCACGGCTATGGGATAAGCCAGCGCTTCAGTGGATGAGACCATGTAATAGAGCTTGCGACCCGAGGTATCGATAATGATCGAGCCCGGCGCGTAGCCGGCATCGAGCGATACGGTTGCAGGTGCCTTGGGCGAAATGGCTGGCTTCGCGCCACCGATCGCCAAAGCCAAGGGCTTTGCAGGTGTCTTGGGTTTACCGGGATTGACGACCGCTAGATTGACATTTGTGGGGTTCGGGCCAGGAGGCAGGGCTTGCCCGCCCAGCTTCTGCGGACCCGGCTTGAATTCGAAGGGCGATGGCTGGCTCTTCTTTGACTTTTTCAGTTGGGCACCGTCGCCCCAAACACCCCAGGGGTTCAAACTGTCGGCCGCCGCAGGCGCGGCCATAAAGCAAGCGGCGAGAAGGCCGAAACACAGACGCAACTTCATACCAGGAACCTCTTCTTGATGGTGCGCCCCGAACAATCCGCAGACCGGTTGCGGACGCCAGGCGCGGGTGCCGCAAGCTTCGGGTCATTGCGCGCCGAGAACTACGACTTTAAGTTCACGCATCATCATTGCATGACCAACGAAGCCTCTGAGGTACGTACTACAAATGGAAAGATCAATAGGCGGGAGACAGCCCGCCGCAGGCCTCTTCGCACATGCAGCATGTTAGGGCCTTGATGCGGCTCCATTTAGTTGTGTTTGAGAAAAGTAAGCCAAGTGCCGTCGGCGCCGATCGCAAGCCGCCACCACGTCCATTTCTTCGCCGCGATCATGGCTTTGGCCTCCGATACAGGCATCAAGCGATAAAGAGCAACCTCTTGTGCCGGCGTAAGCTTGCTGAGGTCTGCCTCGGCAATAGCGGGCCAGACGTAGACGCCGTTGTTTTCCGCATCCCGGCCGATGGGCAGCAGGGCTGGATCTGAGTGGAGGAGGTTGTGGAGCAGCGCCAACGTCTCGCGGCCCGCGCCGTCGGCCGAGTTGCGGCGGAGATGCGCTATGAGTTCAGTTCCTTGTTCCGCGCCCATTTCAGGGGGCAATTCGTTTTGGTCGATGGCCAGTTGCAGGTCTTCGATGCGGCCGCTGTGAGCCGCTGACAAAATCATATCGCGCATACTGGCGACGTTGACGGGAAGCGTGCCCGCAACGGGCATTGCGCTGGGCTTGAGGGTGGCGGCGGAGGCAGCTGATGGGGTGGCTTGCCCCGATGTGTCTAAAGCTTGCGCAGGTTCCGCGCGAAATGCCCAAGACATGACATGGACAAGGGTCAGCGCCAACACTACCAGTAGAGCGGGGATTGCAGCGGAAAGGCAGATGCTGCCGGTGCGTGCAATTGTTTTACGGTTTTTCTGCATGGTGTTTGCGCGCCCTCGGGCGGGCTGTCCCTTGTTGTGACTGGCTGCACTTCACGCGGGTGCACCGGTTGCGTCAAGGGCGTGAGAAGATGAGCCGCCGTTCGCGCCGCGAGTATGCCGGCATCGGAGTTGAGACTTGGACTACATCCCCAATCCGCTCATCATTCCCGTCGGCCTGATTATCGGCGTTCTGGTTGCGGCTCCCGTCGGCCCCGTCAACATTCTTTGTATTCAACGGGCGATCGAGCGAGGCTTTTGGGGTGGCGTCGCCGCTGGCCTTGGCGCGGTGCTGGGCGACGGGCTGATTGCACTTTCCGCCAGCCTCGGCGTGGGCGCCATTTCTGGCGCGATCCGCAATCATCGCACCATCATTCAGATCGCCGGCGGTCTCGCGTTGATCGCTTTTGGCATCAAGCTTTTTATCACCAAGCCGCGGCTGGTTGTTGCCACGGATGAACCCGGCAGAGCTGCATCACTTAAAGACTTCATCTGGGACATTCCGCAGACGTTCTTCTTCACCATTACAAATCCCGGAGCGGTGCTCGGGTTGTTCGCAATCTTCGGCGGCGTCAGCACATTCGTCGAAGTGGATGGCTATATCGACAGCCTCGTCATGGTGGCTGCCATCATGTGTGGAAGCCTGGGCTGGTGGATTTTTCTATCCAACATGATTGGGCGCGTGCGCCACCGCATCACAGAGGCGCGATTCAAGATTATCAATCAGGCGTCGGGGATGTTACTCGCGGCCTTCGGTATCGTGCTGATTGCCGAAATGGTTCTGAAGGGCCGCTTTGCCTGACGATGTGCCGGCAGTACCGGCGTCAGTGCCGCGACCGGTCGAGCGAGAATTCTCCTTGCACAACCCGTGTTTCCAAGCCGCGTGCAAGGGTCAACACGGCTTCTTCGCCATACAGCGCGACGAGGTCGGTCAATGCCGTGAACAATGCGGCATAAGCCATCTGCTCCGGCTTGACACCGCTTTCAGCGCCCTGGTCCCAAGCCTCGAGGATCAGGTTCAAAGCCCGGACGCTGCTTTCGTCACAGTCATGAATATCAAAGAGTAGCATGTCCCCAGGCTCCGCCGGCTACGGCGCCTCGGGCGCCTGCAGTAATATGAGATCTCGCGTGTGTCAGCCGGTGTTAACACATGCTCTCGGCGATGGGTGCCTCGGCAACATTCAGGGTAAACTGCAGGCGGCGCGCGCATCCTGCATAGGCTTCGTGCGCAGCCGCTTCAGCGCGCTCGTTAGCTGGAACCCACCACGAGGCTCATCACGGCGCTGACTTCACCAGACCGTCGGAGAGTTGCGCGCCCTCGGTGATGAATTTCGTAATGGTCGACTGTGCCGACGGTGTGCACGACAAATATGTGCGGCTGTAACTACGGTAGCCCTGGTTGAAGACGCGCGATAGCTTCGCACGCCGCAACGCCGAAGTGCCTTCGGCGTCGAGCAGTTCGCCCATCCGCTCGCGCCACAACTGACCGTCGTTGGCACTACACAACTCGCGCAAGTAGTGAATAGCACCCATCAGTTCAGCAAGCCGCAACAGCCGATCATCATAAGGCTTGGTCTCGGGAGCCGCCCAGGCCGGGGCAAGCGCGGCCAGCAGCGCCACCGCGGCAAGCGTCAGGCTTGCGCGTCTGCGTGCCACGCCGGTCTGTCGTTTGGGACGTGAAGCGTTCGTCAAAGTCCGTTCCTGCCGTCAAGCTGCCGATCGATCTCGACACCAACCCGGTTTTCGCGGCAAATGAAAGACAAAGTCCAGAGGCAAGTTTCCCGAGCGGCGGCTCGTCCCGTGGATATCGTGCTGCCATAAGCCTGTAAGAAGTTCCGGCCATGTGTTCGCGTTACAGTCTCACCTCGCCGCACGAGGCCGTCCGGGCCACTTTTGGCTATTCCGGAGGACATGACTTTCCCCCGCGCCCCAACATAGCCCCGACCGAGCCGGTGGCCATCGTTCGGACGTCTTATGCAGGTGCCCGTGAACTGGCACTGGTGCGCTGGGCACTGTTGCCGCCGTGGGTGAAAGACCCGCGCGAGTTTACAACCCTCATCAATGCGCGCTCGGAAACGGTTACGGAAAAGCCCTCGTTTCGCGGTGCCATCCGGCACAAACGCTGCCTCGTTCCGGCCGATGGCTTTTACGAATGGACGGGCCCAAAGGGTGCCAAGCGCCCGTTCCTCGTGCGCCCCAAGGGACAAGGCCTGATGGGGATGGCGGGTATTTTCGAGCAGTGGCTAGGAGCCGACGGTAGCGAAGTGGAGACTATGGCCATCCTCACCTGTGCTGCGAACAGCTTCATGGCCCCCTTGCACGACCGCATGCCGGTGATTTTGGCACCAGACGATTTCGATGCGTGGCTCGACTGCCGGTCCGGGTCGGCGGAGGGCGTTTTGCGTCTTTTGCAACCTGCGCCTGAGGATCTGTTGGAAATGATCGAGATGCATCCAAATCTCAATGATCCCAGGCCCCAACCAGAGAAGTCACCAGATTTGCAATTAAGAAAACTTCTTTAACAATTGTATTGTAATGATAATATTTGATGACGGTGCGGCGCCAGGCGGCGTTCAAAAAGGGCCGGGCGGGTCACGTTGGCAGGCTTGGCATGCGTGTTGCTGCGCCGGCCCACAACTGAACCCGGCCTGGTCGGTGGGGAATTCACCACGTTGACGGCTCACGTGCGGGACCCCTCGCCGCAGAGCGGAGAAACGGTTAGTCTAAGAGGGTCAAGGTTTAAGTTCACCAATGGGCCATCTTTCCACAAGGAAGCCTGAGTGATCTTGAAGACTGGCCGTCGAAAGCGACGGGCGGAAGAAAACCGGCCGGAATCAAGATCTGCACGCGCCATGCTTTGCGCGCAGTGCGCACCAAGGAGATGCTGACGATGGGCTACCGGGGCGAGGACCTCGATCTGAGGACACCGCTAACCTGGACGGCTGTGACGCCCGAAGGTGGTGTGAGTGGAGCTGGCGATGCGCAACGTGCTCGCCCGATGCTCAACCAGGGTGTTGGCCGCACCGGACCGATCTGGGTCGATGACGTGGTGCTGGCATGCTCCAACCATGCCTTCGACGTCGCTCTTGCGCACCGGTCGAGCGAAGTGCGTCTGGAGCATCTGCTTCACGCGCTGACGCGGGTGGACACAGCCGCTGAAGTTCTCGAAGCCTACGGCGTGCGGGTCGGGCAATTGCGCCGCGACAGCGCCACCGTCATCGCCAGCGAAATTCCGGTCGGCCTCAGCAACAGTAAACTTGCGCCGCGCCGTTCCGATGAACTCGAAGACGTCTTGCGCATGGCAGCAGGTCAGGCTGCGCGCCGGAATTCTCCCGCCAGCGTTGGCGATCTCCTGCATGTCATGCTTGAATTGATGCCCGAACTGCCAAGTTTGCAGCTCATTCAACGCAACATCGCCTCCCGTCCAGCCGCCAGCTATCCGGTCAATGCTTACGCAGAGGTCATGCCGCCCATGGCACGCAATCCTTACACTTACGATCCGCTTGATGCCTCCCGCGACCGTTTGCGGGGGGCTTATCAGCCCAGCGATCCGATGATGCGCAGCACGCCGCGTGCCGACTATGCCGCGCCCCGGCCTGAATATGGCAATGCCCCTGTCGATGCGGCTCAGAACACGCGGCTTGATGCGCTAGAGCAAATGGTGCGCGCGCTCGGGTCCGATCTGCACAACGAACGCAAGATGATCTCGGGCGTGCTGCAGGACATGCATCGCGAAATTGCTGGCCAGCGGGACGATGCCAGCCGGTCGACGGGTGGAGTGAGCGAACGGTTTCAGTCGGACATTGCAGAACGGCTGCAGAGCCTCGAAAATGCTGTCATTAATATGCGTCCCGCCGGTGCACAGGATCTCGCGCCAATGTTCGATAGGCTGACAGCGCTCGAACGCTCGTTGCAGTCGGCGCTCGCAGCCAATCAGCGCATCGCCGAGGTGCTTGCGGAAAAAGTTGCGGCGGCCAGCGCGCGGCCAGTCAACGTCGATCTGTCTCAGGTGATCAGCCGGCTCGACATCATCGAGGAAGCTGTTTTAACGGACACAGAGACTGACACGATAACGTCCGACCGCCTTGAGGCCCTCGAAACGCTTCTGACCGCCGACCGCCGCCGTGTCGAAGAAGCTCAAGTGGCGCTGCTCGCAGGGCAGACAAGCACTGCAAACGGTCTTCTGGAAGCTGTGACATCGCGCTTCGAACAGCAGCGGGGCGAAATTGCCGTTGCCATCCTGACACCTCTGACAGACCGCGTGAACGGACTTGTGGCGGCCATTGAAGGCCGTGACGAAGACGTGGCGCGCGATTTCGGAACATTGACCACACGCATTGCGGGTGTCGAGACGGCGGTTGCTCAGTCGGTTCAAAAAACTGCCGAATTTGCGCAAGCCACGGATACGCGCGCTGCCCAAGTGCAAAAGACACATGCGCAGGAACTGACCGAAGTGCACGAAGCGCTGATGAAGCTCAATGCCAACCAGCACACACTGGCAGGTTCGGTTGATCAGTGGCGCCGCGACGGGGCCACCTCAATCGGCAGCATCGGGGAGCGTGTAGTGGGCCTGACGACCCACATCGACGGGTTCGCAACGCGGTTCGATGGTATCGAGCGCGAACAGGCCAAGCCGATGCAACTCTTGGAAGCGATGTCCGGCACCATGGACAATATGCATCGCGTTACCATTGAGCGCTATTACCGCCGCAACCGCTTCTGGTATTGGCTGTTTGGCACCGACGACTGGGTGGCGGCAAGCTGGCCCTCTCATGCAAAGCGCATCGTCGACGATTTGAAGGCTGTTAAGGCATCGGCCCGCCCGCGCGCCTGATGCAATGGCACCGGTTCCGATGACCAAAGGGGGCACGCTCGGTTTTTAGCGGGTGTCTTCTTTTAAGGTCTGCAGTGCGTCGATGATCCAGCCGATGCGGTTGGCAACTTGCGCCTGCGCGTGTTCCAGAGCTGCAATGCGCACCGCAGCCGCTTCGAGCGTGGCCTTCAATTGATCGCGCTCTTGTTCAAGCTGGCTGACCCTGTCTGTCTTCGCCGGCCGGTCTGAGACCGGGGTCAGGCGCCCGCGCGCACCCGGAGCCGTTGGCCCCCGAGCCGCGGTTTTAGCGCTGCCAGACGGCGGCGCGTCTGCGGGGTCGGAAGCTGTCCGCTTCCCCGCTTGTTTTTCCCTTTGGGCCATGGGCCTCACCTTAGCTGAACCGCGCCAAGCGCTGGTTGAATGTCCGCAATTGCCTAGCTTGCCAGCCCCCTCCAGGTGACCGGCCTAACACTGATTGCAATTCTCAAATCTAGAGCAACACTAGGGCGCTAGCGCATTCGCTGCAACAAATCTGCTGACGTTATGCCCTGACGTTCTCGCTCAACACTTATTCCATTCTTTCATTGTGCCCTGGTGACGGCACACCTTGCCGCAGACCACCCGTCATGGGGGAAGAGCTCGAAGTAGTGAGTCTTCTGTTGCCGCATTGACACGCCACCCCCAGGTCAACTTAATGCGTCGCGGCGAGCCCCTGTCCGGCTGGACCGGTCGCCCTGCCGCTGATCTTTGGAGGAACACCACTCATGGCCGTTAAAGTCGCGATCAATGGATTTGGCCGTATCGGCCGCAACGTGCTGCGCGCTATCGCCGAAAGCGGCCGCACTGATATCCATGTGGTGGCGATCAACGACCTAGGGCCGGTAGAGACCAATGCCCATCTCTTGCGCTTTGATAGTGTCCACGGGCGTTTCCCTGGAACGGTGACAGTGGCGGGTGACACCATCGACGTCGGCTTCGGCCCCATTAAAGTTACCGCGATCAAGAATCCCGCCGAGTTGCCCCATGCAGCCCTGGGTGTCGATGTCGCCATGGAATGCACGGGCATCTTCACCTCGAAGGACAAGGCCAAGCTGCATCTCGATGCGGGCGCCAAGCGCGTCCTTGTTTCGGCACCGGCCGATGGCGCCGATCTGACGGTTGTTTTCGGCGTCAACCACAACAAGCTGACGAAAGATCATCTGGTCGTCTCGAACGCTTCGTGCACCACGAATTGCCTCGCGCCGGTCGCTAAGGTCTTGAACGATCTCGTTGGCATCGACAAAGGCTTCATGACGACGATCCACTCGTACACTGGCGATCAGCCGACGCTCGATACCATGCACAAAGATCTCTACCGCGGCCGCGCAGCTGCGTTGTCGATGATCCCGACATCGACGGGAGCTGCCAAGGCCGTCGGCCTGGTTCTGCCGGAACTCAATGGCCGTCTCGATGGCACGGCGATTCGCGTGCCGACGCCGAACGTGTCGGTGGTCGACTTCAAGTTCATCGCCAAGCGTGAAACGACGGTTGCCGAAATCAACGCCGCTGTGAAAGCCGCTGCAGCCGGCGCCCTGAAGGGTGTGCTCGGTGTCACAGATCAGCCCAACGTGTCGATGGACTTCAACCACGACCCGCATTCCTCGATCTTCCACCTCGATCAAACCAAGGTCATGGACGGCACGCTGGTGCGCGTTCTGTCGTGGTACGATAACGAGTGGGGCTTCTCGAACCGCATGGGCGACACGGCTGTGGCCATGGCGAAGCTGATTTGAACCAAATTGCGGGCACTCTGTTGAGTGCCCGTACTCTTTTTCTTGACATGCATACACCGCTTCATCCGGAGGCTGCCTCATGACTGACAAACTCGAAGACATCGCCCGCGCACTTGTAGCGCCCGGCAAGGGAATTCTGGCAGCCGACGAAAGCTCGGGCACCATCAAAAAGCGCTTCGACACCATCGGTCTGGAGTCGACGGGCGACAGCCGCCGTGATTACCGTGAGATGATGTTCCGCGCCACCGACGCCATGAAGGGCCACGTCTCGGGCGTGATCCTCTATGACGAGACGATCCGCCAGAAGGCCAAGGACGGCTCGACGCTTGTGGATGTGATGCGCGCATCGGGCTCTATTCCCGGCATCAAGGTCGATACCGGAGCCAAGGCGTTGCCTGGGCCCACGGCGAAAATCGAAACCATCACCGAAGGGCTCGACGGCCTACGCGAGCGTCTTGCCGAATATCACGCCTTGGGCGCGCGCTTTGCCAAGTGGCGCGCTGTGATCACGATTGCAGATGGCATGCCGACTTGGAATTGCGTCAAGGCCAATGCGCACGCGCTGGCCCGCTATGCGGCCTTGTGCCAGGAAGCGCACATCGTGCCGATCGTCGAGCCGGAAGTGCTGATGGATGGGCCGCACTCGGCTCATGATATCGACGAGTGCTACCGCGTCACCGAATGGACGCTGCGCACGGTGTTCCGCGAACTCTACGATGCGCGCGTGTCGCTCGAGGGCATCATCTTGAAGCCGAACATGATCATTGCCGGGCAGAAGTGCGCCAAACAAGCAAGCGCTCAGGAAGTGGCCGAAAAAACCATGCGCTGCCTGAAGTCAACTGTGCCGTCGACGGTGCCGGGCATTGCCTTCCTCTCAGGGGGGCAGTCCGATGAAGTGGCGACCGAACACCTATCGCGCATGAACGCCATCGGCGGTTTGCCGTGGGCGTTGACGTTCTCTTATGGTCGCGCGTTGCAGGCCGCCGCTCTAAAAACTTGGGCTGGAAAGCCGGAGAACGTGGCAGCCGCACAGCGCGCCTTCACCCACCGCGCCCGCATGAATGGCCTTGCCTCACAGGGCAAGTGGGATGCGACGCTAGAGAAGGCGGCTTAGTCTATCATTGAAGGTAGCGTGATGCCGATCAAAGCCCTTTTGCTGGGCGTTGCTGGCTTGATCCCGTTTGCCGGGTTGAGTGGAGCGATGGCGTTCGCTCCGTCGTTGGCCCCGGCAGGCGCTTGGCAGATGTTAGTGTCCTACGCCGCCATCATCCTGTCGTTTATGGGCGGAGTGCATTGGGGTCTGGCACTGCGGCAGGCTGAAGGCACCGGCTACCTCGCCGCCGTGCTGCCGGCGCTCTGGGCGTGGGCTGCGATAGCCTTTTTGCAGCCCAGGCCGGCGTTGGGCATGATCGCCGCTGGCTTCCTGGCGTTGCTGATCTTCGACTTATATGTCATCCGCGCAGGCGGTGCCCCCCAATGGTACAAGCACCTCCGCATCGGGCTGACGGCAGTTGTCGTGGGTTCCGTTGTTATTGTCTTGGCGGCAACAATGTGAACCGCCGCCGCTAGTTGTTCAACAAGCCGGAAACCGCGTCGGACAGACTATCAGGCGCGATCGATTTTTTCGCAGCGCGCTTTTTGGCTTCCGCCAATTCTTTCTTGGTTGGCTTCTTCGTGGCCGCTACCGATGTCGCCGCACCTTGTGCGGCTGCGGCGGGAGCCGGGATCACATCATCGGCGCTGCTGATGGATGCCCCGCTTTCTGTGTATGTAATTGAAGCTGTTTCCACGGCATTGCCGCCATCGAAGTCCATGGCGCGGCCGAGTGCAGATGAAATTTTGCTGTCATGGCCATAGAGGTCGGCAAAGGTGTTGACGCGGCCCGCATCGTCGACCACCGCCGTGAAATAGGTCGTGTGAACGGGGATCTTTTTCGTCAGCGTAATATCGCCCTGACCCATCGATTGCCGGACCCGCTCCGGCGACCAGCCGCGGTCTTCGCTGAGCAGCACTTCGGCAAAGCGCATCGGGTTCTGCACGCGAATGCAGCCATGGCTCATTGCACGATAAGACTGCGCAAATAAATTCCGTTGTGTCGTGTCGTGCATGTAGACGTCGTGTTTGTTTGGAAAACGGAATTTGACGATGCCGAGGGGGTTCTTTTCGCCTGCCGGCTGCACGAAGGTGTAACTGTTGATTTCGTTGGGATTGATGCTGCCGGGATCGACAGGCTTGCCATTACGATAGGCGTTGAGGCCGTAGGCTTTGAGGACGGATGCTTTGCCTCCGCCTCCGCCAAACAATTGGTCGAAGAACCCGTCACCTCCGGCCCTTTGCAGGCGGGGCAGCAGCTCTCGCGTCTTGATGCCATCGGGCACGCCCCATGTCGGATAGAAGATCACGAATTCCATGTCGGCCGTAAAGACGGGTGTTGCCCATTCGGGCATACCAGCGATGATCTTTTCCTGGAAGAGCACCTTGCCGTCTTTGATCGTGCGTGTCTGGAACTCCGGGACGTTGTTCCAGACATAAGGACTGCCGAGATCTTCCGGCATCCAGCGCCACTTCTCCATGTTGACGATAAGACGTTGCTCGTTGTGTTTGGGCGATGACTTCTTCGGCTCCCCTTCGGCGTTGAGCGCGGTGCGGGTTCCGTTCGTCAGGTTGCCGGTCGGCGTGAGCCCTTTGGAGACTTGAAAGGCGGTCACGGCTTGGCTGAGGCCCTCGTCAAAGAGGGTCTGTGAGTCTCCAGACACAGCCGGTGTTTTGAGGCGCTTTCGCAGCAATGCCACCTCGTCGCTTTCCATGCCCTTCTTGAGGACTTTGCCGTGCCGCAGTTTGACTGAGAGCGCTTCGTCAACAGCTTGTTCCGGCTCGGCCGGCCCACGCGATTTTAAGAGTGCCTGCCGCAAAAGTTCAAACTGCGCATGCTTGGGATGCTGGTCAGTGAGATAGGTGTGCGGCGTGCTGCTCGCGGCCAATTGGTCCATCACTGTCTTTGCGTCTTTGACTGGGGGCTGTTGGTCGAGGATGCGGCTCAGTGATGCCGGATTAAGGCGCCCGCCGCGAGCAAAGCGCGCATACTTCAACGCAGAGAGGGTCAGAGACACCTCCGCATTCGCCAGATCAACTGGGGCCACTGACCCTGACGGCGCGCGCGGAATGCTGAACGCCGAAGCCTCAAGTCCCCAATCGGCCGCGGTTTCCAGCGTTTTGATCACGCCGGCTGCCTTCGACGATAGCCCATCCTGGGTAACCCACAACGGCGCGCTGGCACTCTCGTAGTAGGCCATGGCGGCATCAACATCGTCTTTGTTGGAGCCAGCTGGAAGTACGCCCAGCTTGGCGCGCACTGCAGATAAAATGTCCGTCGATGCGGTATGTGTTGCCGGAGCTTCATTTGAAGTTGCCTGCACGCCAGCCGGAACCGGTGCTGGTGCCGGAGTATCCGCTGATTTGACGATTTGCTCCGAGCCAGCCTGGGTGGCGGCGGGTTGCGATGCCTGCTGCCGCACAACCGGCCACTCGATGGCGGAAGGTAAGCCTTGTGCCATTGCCGGTGCACTGGAGAGTATCAACGCGCACAGCCAAGTTACTGTCATCACCGGCCGGGCCTTGGGAGTGAAGACCCTTTAAACACACCCCGAGGCAAGGCAAAGATGGTGGCGCAGCATCGCAAGGCTCCGGGAAAAGGCCCGCTAAGTCTCGCAACGCGACCTAAGGGGGCGTGAAATTAACTCAAGGCTAAAAGCACATACTGTCACAAATGCTTCGGCAAGGTGGCAAATTCGAGCCACAGCGCGTCTACTTAAGACCGCGAATAGCATGTTGGCGTGGTTCGCATTGACAGCAAGCCTCTATCTTAGGCCTCGGAAAGCTTTTCCACGTCTTGTTTTGGCCGCAATCGCTCCCGAGACCGGCGAGCGCGAGGTGTTTCGATGCAATCCGGTGTCAGCCCTTTGCCGAAAACCTGAGAATGGGGATGTCCGTGGCCGTTACGCAATTGTGCCTGCAGTTTACAGCGTTGAGCGATGCCAAGGCAACGGCCGCGCGGCTGGCACGGGTTCTCGATCTCGCGCCCTTCAGTTCGGTCATTCTATCGGGAGCCGATGGCAGTCCCCTGACGGCGGATGCCGCGCATCCCATGGTAGAGCAAGTGCAAGCCAAGGGCATTGCAGCGCTTCTTCATGCCGATGCCGCCTTGGCGCGAACCGTGCGCGCAGATGGCGTACACGTGCCTTGGCAACCCGGATTGCTAACGGCATTCGACGAGGCCCGGGACATTCTCGGTAAGCGCTTCATCGTTGGCGCTGAGGCCGGACACTCGCGCCACGACGCCATGGAACTTGCCGAGACGGGAGCTGACTATGTCGGCTTTGGTCTTCTTGGCGGCGCCGAGACAGGGGAGGCCGCCGCAGGACACCGGCTCGACCTATGCGCTTGGTGGGCCGAGATCTTCGAAATTCCAGCGATGGCGTTGAACGTCGAGACGGCGGCGGAAGCGGCAGTGTTGAGCGCCGCGCAAATTGATTTTCTCGCCTTTGAACTGACATCGTCGATGTCTGACGCAGACGCCGAGGTCAAGGTTGTGGCAATGAATGCCGCACGTGCAGCACCACGGGCCGCCTCAACTTTGGCCATGTAGGCCTGCCTGACATTTTTGCGGGCTATCAGAGTGGTGCTTTCGGACACGGTCTCGATAACGGGAGTTGCATCTATGTCGTCGCGAAGCATGCTGATAGGAGCTGTGGCCGTTGCTGGCCTCGGAGCGGGCGTGGCGCTCGTGTCGTCCGGTATCATTCCTATGGGCGCGCCAGGGACGGACGAGGCACCGTCTGCTGGACAGTCAGATGCGCCAGCGAAGTCTGGCACCGGCATCGATCGCACGAAGTCGATTGTCAAGCCATCGGGTGAAGATGCCGCCTATCTCGCCTTCGATCAGGGGCAATACCTCACTGCTTTGGCCCTTGCCGAAAAGGCCGCGCTAGAGAACGACCCCCAGGCTCACACCCTCATCGGCCGGTTGTATGCGAATGGCCTAGGTGTGCCCAAGGATGAATCCGCTGCGGCGCGGTGGTATGCCAAGGCCGCCGAATTGGGCGATACGACCGCGATGCTGATGCTCGGCACCATGCTGGCAGGCGGGCAAGGCGTGAAGAAAGATCAAGTGCTGGCCGCCGAAATGTTCGAAAAGGCCGCGCAGACAGGCGATCCGATCGCAAATTACAACCTCGGTCTCATGTTCCTGCGCGGCGAGGGCAAGCCGGAAAATCCTTATCGTGCTGCCGAGCACATCCGCTATGCGGCCAGCAAGGGCGTTGCGGCGGCCCAATATGACCTAGGTGCCCTCTATCTAGCCGGTTCGGGCGTCCCCAACGATGCGCTGGAAGCCGCACGGTGGACCTCGCAGGCGGCCGCACAAGGTATGGCAGAAGCCCAATTCGACTACGCAGTCATGCTGTTGCAGGGCCGCGGCCTTAAGGCCGATGAGCCCAAGTCTATTCAATATATGAAATCGGCCGCAGAGAAGGGCATTCCCGGCGCGCAGAACCGGATGGGCCACGTTTATGCGGAAGGTGTGGGCGTTGAACGCAATCCCATCGAGGCCGCCAAATGGCGTTTGATCGCCAAAGCCTCGGGCCTGGCCGACGACAAACTGGACCTCTTCGTGGCAGCCTTGCCTGATGCTGATCGGCAGAAAGCGGAAGCCGCCGCCATCTCTTGGCGCGAGACCAAGCAAGTTAAGGTTATGCAGTAATTGCAATTGGCGATCACCATTCAGACCGTGGCTCGCGGTGGCGTCAGCATGACCCTTGCGAAGCCAGATGGAAGAGGCTATCGGGGCACCTGCTCTTAAAATCTGCGAAAACCGGGCGAGGCAGCGCATCGGCCCAGCGAAAGTCATTGAGATCCCATGCCCGCTTCAGCACTTATGACCGTAATGATGGCTGCTGCGCGCAAGGCGGCACGCAGCTTGACGCGCGACTTCGGCGAGGTCGAGCAGCTGCAGGTTTCGGTCAAGGGCCCGGCCAATTTCGTTTCCGAAGCCGATCATAAGGCTGAAGAGATTATCTTCCGCGAGTTGTCGAAGGCGCGGGCCGACTACGGCTTCCTGATGGAAGAGCGCGGCGAAGTGGCCGGCGCCGACAAGACCCATCGCTGGATTGTCGATCCGCTCGATGGCACCACCAACTTCCTGCACGGCATTCCGATGTTTGCCATTTCGATCGGCCTCGAGCGCGAGGGGCAACTTGTTGCCGGCGTGATCTACAACCCGATTGCCGACGAGATGTTTACTGCCGAAAAAGGCAAGGGCGCATTTTTGAACGACAAGCGGCGCCTGCGCGTCGCGGCCCGCAAGACGCTGGGCGATGCTGTGGTGGCAACCGGCATTCCCCATCGCGGCCGCCCGGGGCACCCCGGTTTCATGAAGGAAATGCAGACCGTAATGGGCGAAGTCGCCGGCCTGCGCCGCACGGGTTCAGCCGCGCTAGATCTCGCCTGGACGGCGGCCGGCCGGTTCGATGCCTATTGGGAACGCAACATCAAGCCTTGGGATATGGCGGCGGGCGTCTGCATTCTGCGCGAAGCAGGCGGCATTGCCTCCGATCTCGAAGGCGGCACCGAGATGCTTGACAGCGGCAATATCATCGCTGGTAATGCCACCATGGTCAAAAGCCTGCTGCCGCTGCTGAGCACGGCCAAAGTCCGCACCTGATCGGTTCCGAGTGGTCTATTGCGGCCCCGGCGGCGGCGAATTTCTCAAAACGAAACGCCAATTAAGCCTCCCTTAAGTGTTCTCGGCCAAAGTCTCTGCAAGAGGCTTTGCGTCGCCTGTCGCGGCGCCGATAGAACTGAAGGGGATGACTATGAGTATCAAGCGTGCCGCTCTCGTCTTGGGATTGGCTATCGTTGCTGGCGCGCCCGGCACTGCAAACGCGGCCGACCTATACGGCGGCAGCATCAAAGACAGCTACGAGCCGATGGCGGCCGTTGGCCCCTCGATCTACCTGCGCATCGACGGCAGCTACGGCGGCCATGACGAGCCGGTGATGGTCGAAGATGGCATCTACGATCTGACCAATACCGAAATTGATGGCGCTTGGTCGATCGGCGGCGGTATTGGCCGTTACTTTACCGATACCATCCGCGCCGACGTGACCTACGACCATCGCTTCGAAGCCGATGCGAAGGGCGATCTGGCCGACAACTATGCCACGCTTCCCGGCACCCGCAGCTTCGGCCTCGAAAGCGACGTCGTGCTGGTTAACGCCTACTACGATTTCAACCGCAACGGCCGCTTCAACCCCTACCTCGGTCTTGGTCTTGGTGTCGTCTATCACCAGACGACCGAAGGCACGGTTTCCGACGACTGCGGATGCACGGGCACCATCGCGGAAGGCTCGAGCACACATGTGGCTGGCGCCGTCATGGCTGGCTTCACGGCCAAGCTGCGCGGCGGCGAGACGATGAGTGCAGGCGGCATTAAGGATGGCCCGGTGGCTGTCAGTGCCGGCCGTAACCTCTATCTCGATGTCGGCTACCGCTTCCTTTACCTCGGCGAAACCGCAACCGGTGAAGTGACCATGAACGACGCGACCGGCACGCAAGTGTCGCGCGATCCCACTGTCGAAGACATTCACGCACACGAAGTTCGTGTCGGACTTCGCTACGACTTGCGCTGATCAAAATGCGAGGCTGAGTGGAAACGCCCAGCCTCGCCGTACTCCTCGCCGCCTGGCTTGGAGGAGGTTCTGTTCCCTGTAACGCGTAGTGGCATGGCCTCGGCCTGCTTCCTGACCTGACGCTTAGAGGGCGTTTCCAACGCCTCGGCCCTTGCACCTCGTTTCCGAGGCGCAGGCCGGTATTGAAACGAATAACGGCAAGTATGCCGTCTGTTGCAGACCCGAGGATTGAAAGCCATGAAAGCCAAGCTGCAGACCTATTTAACACTGGTATTGATCGTTATCCTGGGCTTGACCAACCAAGCCATCGCAGGTGGCGACTATTATTCGGGCGCAGGCAGTGTGAAGGACTACGGCGGCACGCCGGTGCCCGCACCTATTCCCGTTCCGATGTACGATCCGGTCTGGTATTTCCGCGCCGATCTTGGCTTCGGCTTTGGCGATGGACCTTCGGCTTCCGAAGAGGGCATCGTTTACGGCGAGCCCACGGGTAATTTTGTTCCCGAACATACGTTCTACCCTAACGCCGGCGACTCCACCGGCGACTTCGATCAGGCCGTGAACTTCGGCGTCGGTGTTGGCTTCCGCTGGAGCGAGCGTTTCCGCACCGACCTCACGGGTGAATCGCGCCGTGCCGAACGGGTTCGCACGATCGGTCGGTCCAGCGTCGATCTCGAGCCCGATCCGGCCAATGGAATCGATAGCGGCCGCGTTGTTGGCGCGACAGACGACGAAATGCATATCAAGGGCGGTCTCGTGCTGTTCAATGCCTACTACGACATGCCAACGCGCTGGGGCGGTTTCACACCGTACATCGGCGGCGGCCTTGGATTTGCCGTATCGCAGATCGACCGCCGCAACCGGACCACTGAAACGGCATATTGGCGCGACGGAACAACCAACAACTCCAGAACCCTTCATTCATAGAGGGGCGTTGGAAGTGCCACCGAGGTGAGCTTCGCGGCTCAGGCGTCGGTCGGCACATCGTATCAGCTGTCGGATATCACAGAACTCGATTTCAACTATCGTTACCTCTACATCGATGGTGTTCAGTCATCGCTGGCTGTCGAAAATCGCACCAGCACGGTTGAAACCGAAGGCACGCACGACCATCAGATTCGCGCCGGTCTGCGGTTCAACGTGAACTAAGAGCGGCTAAAATCAGGAGACACAAGGCCGGGCTCGCCACGAGCCCGGCCTTTTATGTTTCGGGGTTTGGATTGACAGAGGGCGGGGGAATTGCCAGCCTCACGCCAGTGGCTTTAGGTCGAGGGGCCGCGCTCCATTATCGCAAAACATTCAGGTGACCAAGTTGGTGCCTACCGCCAAGCCCAAACTGCGTCCTGCCAATCCTAACTTTTCCTGCGGGCCGTGTTCAAAGCACCCCGGCTGGAGTCCAGCCGGGCTTGGTGGCGCACTGCTGGGCCGGTCGCATCGCAGCCTTGAGGGCCGGGCACGTCTCAAAGCCCTGATCAGCGAAACCCGTCAGCTGATTGGCCTACCGCCAGACTATCTGCTCGGCATCGTACCGGGATCGGATACGGGCGCCTTCGAACTTGCGATGTGGAGCCTGCTGGGCGCGCGCGGTGTCGATGTCTTAGCGTGGGAGAGCTTCGGCCACGTTTGGGTGAGCGACATTGTCCGCCAGTTGCGGCTTGAGAATGTGCGCATCTTATCGGCCGAGTTCGGCTCCTTGCCAGATCTTGCCACCGTCGATTGCGACCGTGATGTCGTCTTCACCGCCAATGGCACGACGTCTGGCGTGCGAATTCCAGATTATGATTGGATTGCGGACGACCGCCGCGGCTTGACGCTCGTCGACGCAACGTCGGCCATTCTGGCCCAACCTATCGATTGGGTGAAAGTCGACGCGTTGACGTTCTCCTGGCAGAAAGTTCTCGGCGGCGAAGCCGCGCACGGAATGCTCGTGCTGTCACCCCGCGCCGTCGAGCGGCTCGAAAGCCATGTGCCGCCTTGGCCGTTGCCGAAAGTATTCCGTCTGGTGAAGGAAGGTCGCATCGACGGCGCGATTTTCGAAGGAGAAACCATCAACACGCCCTCGATGCTGTGTGTTGAAGATTGCCTCGATGCCTTGCGCTGGGCCGTCTCGATCGGCGGGTTGCCCGCGCTCCATGCCCGGGCGGATCGCAACGCCCAGATACTTTTCGATTGGATCGAGCGAACGCCGTGGATCGGTAATCTGGCCGCAGTGGCAGATACGCGGTCGAACACGTCAGTTTGTCTGAAGTTCACCGATCCGGCTGTGACGGCCTTGCCGCTCGATGCTCAATCTCAATTCACCAAAGCTGTTGCCGGGGCTCTGGCGCAGGAGCGCGCTGCCTTCGACATCGCCGCCTACCGCGGCGCGCCTCCGGGCTTGCGCATCTGGACCGGCGCCACCATCGAAACATCCGACGTGGCCGCACTCTTGCCGTGGATCGAGTGGGCGTTTTATGCCGGAAGGGCGCGGCTGAGCCCGCCCATTGCGCGTCATGATGGTTAACGAATTGTTCGCCATATTTGGAACAAGACTGCGGCCGTCATTCGGAAGTTCTAATTCGACGGTATCTGCTTACATCCACCCGGCAATGAGGTCTCATATGCGCATTGTTTTCGCCGCTGCCGCAGTCGTGTTGCTCGCCATTCCGGCGCGCGCCGCTGACGTTCCCGTCGCCTCAAAAATCGGGTCGGTCGTTGTGTTTCCCCAAGGCGGCGAGGTCTCGCGCGTCGCCAAAGTGACATTGGAAAAGGGCGAGCACACTCTCGTCATTCAAGATGTTGCCGCTGAAGCCGTGCCGGGCTCCATTCGCGTCGAGGGCAAGGCGACAGGAAAGCTCGAGATCAGGTCGGTCGATAGCCGCCGGCTTTTCGTGGCCCGCACCGACTCCATCAATGCCGACAGCGAACGCCGCAGGCTCGAAGACGAGATCGAAAAGCTGCGCGACGACAAGGCTGTTTTCGAGGCCGCAATACAGGCCGCCGAAACGCAAAAGACGCTGATTGGCAACTTGGCGCAATTGCCGGTACGCCCGGCGCCTGCTGCCGGACAAGGGGATCGCGGCGAAGACTGGAACCAGATTCTGTCCACCATCGCCACAGCGACAACTGGCGCACAACGGGCCAGCCTTGAAGCACAGGTTCGTATCCGCGAAATAGATCGCAAGATCGAAGACCTCGACAAAAAGCTGGCAAGCGTTGCTCCGCCGCGCGAAGAGCGCACGGAGGTGAAAGTGTTCGTCGCGGCTGCAACACCGCTCGAAGCTGAAGTGACTGTCAGCTATCAGGTTTCCAATGCATCGTGGGCAGCTCTTTACGATGCGCGGCTGTCCTCAGGCGCCAAGAGCGAGGCCGCAGCCCTCGCTCTGACGCGGCGCGCGTCAATCTCGCAGCGAACAGGCGAAGCCTGGGACGATGTGACAGTGACGCTTTCGACCACGCGGCCGGCGGCTGGCGCTGCGGCTCCGGAATTGCAGCCCATGGCCGTCGATTTCCAGCCCGACTACGCGGCCATGGAAAAGCGCCGCGACCTGGACGACTCCCGCACGCGAAACCTAGCGGCAAAGCCGGCGGCGGCGCCTATGGCGCAAGATGCCCTAGGGGGCGCAGAAATGGTCGCCGCTGCGCCCGAGCCAGAAGCCATAGCCGAGCAAAATGCAGTCGCTGTCATGGCGCCGTTCCAGGCAGTCTATGAAGTGCCCGGCCGCCTCAGCGTTGCCAACACGGGCGAAGCAAAGCGCGTCCAGTTGATGGTTGAAAACCTAGAGCCGCGGCTCACGATCAAGGCCGTGCCGCGAGATGACGCCAAGGCCTACCTTTATGCCCGGGTGGCGCTGCCCAAAACCTCGGCGCCTTTGCTGCCCGGCACGGTGTCATTGTTCCGCGACGGCACGTTTGTCGGCAACAGCCAGTTGCCTGTCTTGTCACCGGGCGAAGAGCATGAATTGGGCTTTGGCATCGACGATCTTGTGCGCGTCAAATACACGGCGCAAGAAAAGCGCGGCGAAACTGGTTTGATTTCAACTTCGCGCACCGAGAGCCGCGACTTCCGCATCACGGTCAAGAACATGCATGATCGCGCCGTGCAGCTTGTGATTTTCGATCAGATGCCGGTGTCGCAGAACCAGGAAATCAAAGTCGAACTCACGGCGCGGCAGAGCCCCACAAAGATGGACGTTGACAACAAAAAGGGCGTGATGGCGTGGGAGTCTAAGCTTGAACCCGACCAGGAACAGGTCCTCGATCTGGGTTATCGCATAACCTGGCCCTCGGCGCGGCAGATTATCGTCCGTTAAACCCAAATCCGCGCCGCTCTACCGGCGGCTGGCCAGTGTGACGCCAGCCAAGATCAAGGCAAATCCCGCAGCGTGATAAAGCTGCGGGGCTTCGCCCAGCAAGGCGAGTGCCATGCCGCTGGCAAAAAGCGGGATGAGATGGATGAAAGCGCCAGCGCGCGTTGGCCCGACAATCTCGATGCTGCGCGCATACAGAAAATACCCAATGACGCTGGCAAATATAGCGGCATAGGCGATAGCCGCGATCGTGGCCCACGACCAAACAATATACTGGCCGTTGGCGTACTCGTAGGCCGCGAGCGGGGCATTGGCAAAGCCGGCAAACGTGTACGTGAAGCCCGCGAAGCTGAGTGTGGTCATCGGCGGGCGTTTGCGCAGCAGCGTCGTGTAGGCAGCCCACACGCCGGTGGCAAAAAGCATCACGAGGTCACCGCGATTGAACGCGAGCGTTTCGAGTGTCGACACGTCGCCATGCAAGATAATTGCCGCGACGCCCGTGAGCGATAACACCAGCCCGCCGATCTGAATGCCGGTGAGCTTGTCGGCGAAGAACACAGCGCCCGCCGTGGCAATGAGGACGGGCCCCCACGAATTCAAAATCGCCGCGTTGGTAACGCTTGTCTCCGTCAGCGCAATGTACTGGAGGGTGTTGTAATAGCCGCTGCCCAAAACGCCGAGCAGCACCATAATTGGCAAGTTGCTCCGGATCACGGGCCAGTCGCGCCGCAGGTGAGACCAAGAGAACGGAAGAATGATGAGTGCGGCGCCGCACCAGCGAAGAAACGAGAACGTCATCGGCGGGATCTGCCCGGTCGCCCAGCGGCCAACGACATGATTGCCCGACCACAACGCCATCGTCACGACGAGACCGGCGGTGGCCATCAATGCAGTGCGGCTGGTGAGTGCGCCGATCATCAGTGTTATGTGCCTTCAGGCACCCTCAAGAGAGGGCATTCGTGGTGATGTAGCCCGCCTGCAAGAAGCGGTCAAAGCAGGCGAGCGCGATCGCAGCACCTCTAAGCCGTCTAGCCGACGGGAGGATTTGCCGCACGCAGGCAGGCGCTGCCGGGCAAACCCGTTGCCCAATCGGCCGGTTTCTGGCCGCCGGGCATTGCGCGACCGGGCCGCTTTCCCGGTTGCGAGGGCCGAATCTGCGCTATAAGGCTGCGAAAGTTCACGGCCCTGGTTCGACTTTCGAGCTGGGGCCAAATCTTGTGGGATGCAGGTCTGTTCCGATGGCAAACGTGGTCGTGGTTGGCGCCCAGTGGGGCGACGAGGGTAAAGGCAAAATTGTCGACTGGCTGTCAGAGCGCGCCGACGTGGTCGTGCGCTTTCAGGGCGGACATAACGCCGGCCACACGCTGGTCATCGGAGACAACACATACAAGCTGTCGTTGCTGCCGTCGGGCGTTGTGCGTCCGGGCAAGCTCGGCATCATCGGCAACGGCGTCGTCGTCGATCCGTGGGCCTTGTGTAGCGAGATTAGCAAGTTGGACGCGCAGGGGGTGTCGATCACGCCCAAGAATCTGCGTATCGCTGAAAATGCGACGCTCATTCTGCCTTTGCATCGCGAACTCGATGTGATCCGCGAAGAGGCCGCAGGCGACGGAAAAATAGGCACCACCGGGCGCGGCATCGGGCCGGCCTACGAAGACAAAGTGGGCCGCCGCGCCATCCGCGTGCAGGATTTGAAGAACCTCGCCACCCTTGGCCCCAAGGTTGATCGCATTCTTGTGCATCACAATGCGCTGCGGGCGGGCCTTGGCAAAGAGCTGATCTCGAAAGACAAGCTGATCGCTGAACTGACCGAAGTGGCGCCCAAGATTCTAGCGTTCATGGATGTCACGTGGGAATTGCTTGCCAACGCCCACAAGGATCGCAAGCGCATTTTGTTCGAAGGCGCGCAGGGTGCGCTGCTCGACATCGATCACGGCACGTATCCGTTCGTCACCTCGTCGAACACGGTCGCCGCGCAAGCCGCGACGGGCTCGGGCATGGGACCGCGCGCTGTTGGTTATGTGCTCGGCATTGCCAAGGCCTACACGACGCGCGTCGGGTCTGGTCCATTCCCAACCGAGTTGACCTGCTCTACCGGGGAATTACTCGGCCAGCGCGGCCATGAGTTCGGAACCGTCACCGGCCGCAAGCGCCGCTGCGGCTGGTTCGATGCGGTTCTTGTGCGTCAGGTTGCGAAAGTCTCTGGCATCGACGGTATTGCGCTCACGAAGCTCGACGTGCTCGATGGCTTTGAGGAGATCAAGGTCTGCACCGGCTATATGCTCGATGGTGAGCGGATCAACCGCTTGCCGGCAGGCAGCAATGCGCAATCGCGGATCGAGCCCATCTGGCAGACGTTCGAAGGCTGGTCGCAGACAACGCGCGGCGCGCGCTCTTGGAACGATCTTCCCGCACAAGCCGTTAAATACGTCCGCCAGATCGAGGAACTCATCGAGTGCCCGGTGACGCTACTGTCGACCTCTCCCGAGCGTGACGACACGATCCTGATGAAGGATCCCTTCGACGGTTGAAGCGAACATATCCGAGTATTCCCGGCCTCTGACTGAGAGGGCGGGCCTTGCGGTGCCGCAGCTTGCCTCACGGCAAGCCGCCGCGCCGGAACCATATTTTATAAAAAGGATACGAGTCATGGCCCGTGGAAAGCCAACCCCGAAGGACGCCTTCGTAATGTTCAACGTCACCTATGAAGACGGCACTCAAACGTCTAATCGCAAGGTGCCGGGAAGCGCGCTCGGTGGGCTTGAAGGCGATGCGCCCGCACAGGCGATTATCGAAGAGCAAGACCGGAAAATCGAAGAGCAATCGGGCCGCCCGCGCGGGCCGATAAAGTCGATCGTGCGCGCCTCGTCGCGTTAATCCCCGAAGTGCAATGCGTGTGCCGCATAGCGTCCCACAAGGCTTTTAGCGGTTCAGGTGCTGTTCATGCCAATCACGGTAAACGATTGCATGAAATGAACGCGGCGCTTTAAGTGAAGTGCGCGGGATGTGCGAGACTTCGATGGAGACGCGGCTATGATTAGGGTTGGAACAAAATGGAAGAGCGGGGGCTTGGCTCTGTTGCTGACCGGCGTTGCGGTGCTCGCCGTCGGCCCGGCGGCCATGGCTCAGGATGCTGCGTGCCAAGCCCGTTGCCAGGCTCAGGAGAATAAGTGCCGCCTCGATTCAAAGGGCGACAGCGCCAAGTGTAATGCTGTTGCAACTCAATGCTTGGCAGCCTGCCGCAAGCAGCGTTGAAATGAAGCGACCATCCTTCCGAGTTTTGCGAACGGCGCCCGAAAGGCGCCGTTTCTCGTTTTTCACAAATTGGCCGCAAACAGCCGGCTGTTTGCGGCAACGGCCTTCGCGGGGCTTTGAAACTAGGGTAGCGTTTTTAAGTAAGTGATGATGGCGGCGCGGGTCGCACCGTCTTTAACGGCCCAAGCCATGCGGCTGCCCGGTAAAAAATTGATCGGATCGGCCAGGTATTTGTCGAGGTTCTCATCAGTCCACAAGAGACCGGAGGCGCGCGCTGCTTGAAAGGCCTCTGAATAGGTGAAGCCAACTGCTCCAGCGACCGGTTTTCCGGCAATCCCGTTGAGCGATGGGCCGTTTTTATTCTGCGCACCAGGGCCCATGCCATGGCAGGCTGCGCATTTGGCCAGTGCTGCGGCCGGTTCCTGAGCTGCAGCAAAATGAGCGCCGGAAAGGCAACCCGTCAACGCAGCAGCGGCCAACATCACGCGGCCGCTGGTGGCAAGCATGCAGAAGTACCGGCCAGCGGCTGGAGAAGATTTCGAATGAGAGCCCCGGAGCATTGCAGCCATCCTCTACCTTTTGCGCGCCGCCTTCTGCGGGCCCGTAGCGGGGATTGATGCGATTGCCGGGACCCGCGTCAAGGGGCATCAGGTCCCGGCCTAAGATGTTTCTCAGAGCATCAATATGTCAGGTCGCCGGTGGCGGATTGGCAGAGGGCTTGCGGTTCGGAGGTGGGGTACGTGCGCTCCCCTTTACAGGGCCCTTGACCTGGCAAGGATTTACAAGACCATTTTCCCAATGGGGCTCGAGTGTGAAGTGCTCGCCGAGGAAATCGATGAAGGCGTTGACTTTGGCGGGCATGAACTCGCGGCAAGGGTAGACGGCATGGATCGCCACCTTCGATGACCCCTTGTACTGTAGCAAGACCACCTGCAAGGCGCCGCTTTTAATTTCGGGGCCGATTTCCCACAAGCTGCGTAGGCCAAGGCCCAGGCCTGCCAGCAAGGATTCGCGGATCACTTCTGCTGAGTTGGAGCGGATGTTACCGCGCAGGCGCAGCTGATGTTCGCCATCCGGGCCTTCGATCCGCCAGAATTCTTGAGCGCCAGCCGACAAGCAATTGTGATGCTCAAGTTCGAATAGCGTTTTGGGCGTGCCTGCCTTGGCGAGATAGGCAGGCGCCGCGCAAATCACCCGGCGATCGGGCGACAGCTTGCGGGCAACCAATGAACTGTCGGCCAATTCGCCTATCCGGATTGCCACGTCGACGCCATCGCGGATGATGTCGACGAAGTTGTCGGTCAGATGCATTTCGAGTTCAATATCGGGGAAGCGCTCGATGAACGCTGGTACGAGCGGCGCAAGGATCAGACGCGAAAACGTCGTCGGTGCAGTGATCTTGAGTGCCCCGCGCGGATTGGTGTTGCGGCGGCTGACAAAGTCGTCGGCTTCCTCGACAAGGCTCAGAATGTCGACGATGCGTTTGAAATAGCCTTCGCCGGTCTCGGTCAAGGTGAGTTGGCGTGTGGTGCGGTGAAACAGCCGGGCACCGAGGCGGTCTTCGAGCAGACTGACGCGCTTGGAAACCACAGCCGGAGACAAGCCCATCTCACGTCCGGCCGCCGACATATTGCCGGTTCTTGCGACGCGGGCAAAAATGTCGAAGTCACTGATCGTCGTCACGTTACACTCCCCTTAGTGATATATTATATGCGAAATCGTCAAAGATCTTCGCTGTTTCATTGATTGTATGCAGGAGTGTTAGAAAATTGTCGTCGAAAAAATGTAATGGAAAAGATCATTTTCCTTGGCGTTGATAATGATCAAGTTGAACAGTGTTTATTTTGAGACGGGAGAACTGACACAGGGGAACCTTTTGGCAGCCGGTCGCCATCGCACAGCGAAGTATGGCATGGTGAATCCTGAGAGCTTCGGAGATACGACATGTCTTTGATCGAACTGCCATTGCCAGACGCTGCCGTCGTTGGCCGCCGTCTCGAAATTGTCGCGGCCCTGCAGGGGCTCGTGCGTAAGGGCACCGTGATTGCCGATGAAGATGGCCGCCGCGCCTTCGAGACCGACGCGCTGACCGCCTACAAGCGCTTGCCGCTGGCAGTGGTGCTGCCCACCTCGACCGAAGAAGTGTCTCAGGTGCTCGCCTATGCCAATGCCAACGGTATCAAGGTGGTAGCCCGCGGAGCGGGAACATCTTTATGCGGCGGGGCACTGCCCGGCGAAGATATGATCGTGGTTGGTGTCTCGCGCATGAGCCGCGTGCTTGAGGTCGACTACGAAGGACGCAGTGCGCGCGTCGAGGCCGGCATCACCAATCTGGCCATTTCCAAGACCGTCGCGGCTCGCAATTTTTTTTACGCGCCAGATCCCTCGAGCCAACTGGCGTGCACGCTGGCTGGCAACTTGGCGATGAATTCCGGTGGCGCGCATTGCCTGAAATACGGTGTCACCACCAACAACGTCTTGGGCCTTAGAATGGTGCTGATGTCGGGTGAGATCGTCGACATCGGCGGAGCGCATCTCGATGCGGAGGGCTATGATTTGCTCGCCCTCATCGTCGGATCGGAAGGCCAGTTCGGCATCATAACCGAGGCAACCGTTCGCATATTGCCCGCAGCCGAAGGTGCACGTCCGATGATGATCGGGTTTGAAAGCGCCGCCAAGGCCGCGATTTGTGTGGCGCGCATCATAGGCTCAGGGATCATTCCCGTTGCCATCGAGTTCATGGACAAGCCTGCCATCGAGTGCTGTGAAGCCTTCGCCAAAGCCGGTTATCCGCTCGATGTCGAAGCGCTCTTGATTATCGAAGTCGAAGGCTCCGAAGAAGAGATCGCAGACCGGCTGGCCTACATCGCTGGCATCGCAAACGAGTTGTCGCCCAAGACAATTGTCGTGGCGGCGAGCGAAGAACAGGCAGCGCGCATTTGGAAGGGCCGCAAATCGGCATTCGGGGCCATCGGCCAGATCGCTGATTACTACTGCATGGACGGCACAATTCCGCTCGTCAACCTGCCACATGTTCTCGAACAGATTTCCGAGATTTGCGCGCGTCATGGCTTGAAGGTGGCGAACATTTTTCATGCGGGCGATGGCAATCTGCATCCGCTGATCATGTATGATGCCAATGCCCCTGGTGAGATCGAAAAAGCAGAGATGGCAGGCGCAGAAATTCTGAAGTTGTGTGTTGCGGTTGGCGGGTGCCTTACTGGCGAACACGGTGTTGGTATTGAAAAGCGCGACCTGATGACGGTGCAGTTCACAGAGACTGATCTGGCCGTGCAAATGCGCATCAAATCGGTGTTCGATCCGCGTTGGCTGCTCAATCCTGCAAAGGTCTTCCCGCTTCACGGCCGACCAGAGCCCGAACAAGCTGTTGCGGCCGCTGGTCTGCCGCATCCCGTCGCGGCTTGAGGAGGCAACACCTTGAGCAACGTCTTGCGGCCCGCCACTGAGTGGGAATTGAAAAGCATGATCGCCTCGTTGGCGGAGCAGCAGGTGCCCGTCGAGGTGGTTGGCGCGGGGTCAAAGCGCGGCTGCGGGCGGCCCGTGGCGGCGACCCATATTCTGACGACCGGAATGCTGCGCGGTGTCACGCTCTATGAGCCGACCGAACTCGTAATGAGTGCGCGTTGCGGCACGCCGCTGTCGCAGATTGAAGTTGAACTGGCGTCTCGCGGCCAGATGCTTCCATTCGAGCCGATCGATCTGGGGCCGTTGCTCGGCCAGCAACCTGGGCTGCAGACCATCGGCGGCGTGTTCGGTGCCAATCTTTCTGGTTCGCGCCGGTTTGTGGCAGGCGCCGCGCGCGACCACGTTCTGGGAGTGCAAGGCATCAACGGCCGCGCCGAGACATTCAAATCGGGTGGCCGTGTCATGAAGAACGTCACTGGCTACGACGTGGCACGCGGTCTTATTGGCAGTTGGGGAACGCTCGCGATCTTGACGGAGATTACGTTCAAGGTGCTGCCGTTACCCGACGACGTGGCGACCCTGATCTACACCGGTCTGACCGACGAACTGGCGGCTGAACTCATGTGCGCGGCTGCGGGCTCGCCGTTCGAAGTATCGGGTGCCGTGCACCTCACGCCTGCGCTGGCGCGGCGGTTGAAGACGGGCGAGTTGGCTAATGAAAATAAGTCGATTACAGCACTGCGGATCGAGAATTTCAGCAAGTCCGTCGAATACCGTATGGGCCGCCTTAAAGACCTGCTGATTGCTTTTGGCAAGCCTATCGAATTCGATCTCGACTTATCGCTCAAATTCTGGGGCGAAATGCGCCGCCTGTCAGTGCTGCCGTTTGCAGGAACCCACATATGGCGCATTTCAACCTCGGCGCCTAAAGGGCCTAAGCTCGCTGCCGCTATCCGGCGTCATGTGCCGATTGAAGTGCTTTACGATTGGTCGGGCGGGCTTCTGTGGGTTGAAGCCCAGCCGGCCGCCGATGCGGGGGCAGCAGACGTGCGCCGCGCTGTGGCGAGCTTTGGCGGGCACGCGACGCTGATGCGCGCCGAGGAAGCCGTTCGCCGGCAAGTGCAGGTTTTTCAGCCATTGTCGCCGGCACTGGCGCGCATCACTCAAGGATTGAAGGCCGCGTTTGACCCGCAGGGAATTTTCAATCCCGGCCGCATGTACGCCACCCTTTAAGCGGATCATCCACTCAGCAAAAAAAGGCCAAGCCCGACGCTATGCAAACCACTTTTACACCCGCCCAGCTTGCCAATTCGCGCATCGCGGAAGTGGACCGCATCTTGCGCAAATGCGTGCATTGCGGGCTGTGCACGGCGGTTTGTCCGACATACGTGATGCTCGGAGACGAGCGCGACAGTCCGCGCGGGCGCATCTATCTCATCAAGGATATGTTCGAGAAGGGCAAGGCGCCGAGTGCCGAAGTGCGCCATCACGTCGATCGTTGCTTGTCATGCCTGTCGTGCACCACCACATGCCCGTCGGGTGTGGACTACATGCATCTCGTCGATGCGGCCCGCGCCGAGATCTTCGAAAAGACGGCACGGCCAGCCAAGGCTCGTCTCATCCGTAAGATGTTGTCGTTTGTCGTTCCCTATCCGTCGCGGTTCCGGTGGGCGTTGAAGGCTGCCAACCTGGGCCGGCCCCTGCGGCCGTTGATGCGCCGCCTCGGGCTTACAGAACTCGCCGCCATGGTTGATCTGGCACCCGACAGCGTGCCTGCACCTGGAAAGTTCGACGGGCCGGGAACCGCTGCCACAAAATCGGTGCGCCGGGCGCGCGTGATCCTGCTTGCGGGCTGCGCGCAGCAGGTGCTGCGGCCAGATATCAACGACGCCACCATACGGCTGTTGGCCCGGCGCGGTGTCGAAGTCGTTGTCTCCAGCGGTGCCGGGTGCTGCGGCGCGCTGGTGCACCATATGGGCCAGGAGAAAGACGCCATGGCGCAGGCGCGCCGCAACATTGCCGCCTGGTTCAAGGAAATGGGCAAGGGTCCGGTCGATGCGATCATTATCAATGCATCGGGATGCGGCACCATGGTCAAGGACTATGGCCACCTGCTGCGCGACGATCCGGAATTCAAAGACAGCGCCGCCAAGATCTCGGCGCTTGCCGTCGATATCTCTCAATTCTTGACCACGGCCAATCTCGGACCGCCGACACGCTGGTCGTCACTGCGGGTAGCCTATCACTCGGCGTGCTCACTGCAGCACGGCCAGCGCATTACCGATGAGCCGCGTTCGCTGTTGAAGCAGGCAGGCTTCAGCGTTGCCGATGTGCCCGATGGGCATTTGTGCTGCGGTTCGGCCGGAACCTACAATATTTTGCAGCCAACGCTCGCCAACGAATTGAAGGCCCGCAAGATCGTCAGCATCAAATCCACCAAGCCTGACGTCGTGGCAGCCGGGAACATTGGCTGCATCACACAATTGCAAGGCGGATTCGGCGTGCCGGTGGTGCATTCGGTCGAATTGCTCGACTGGGCACATGGCGGCCCTGTCCCGCGCGGACTGGAGCATTTGAAGCAATTCGTGTCCGATGTGCCCAAGCCGAAATTTGTCGCGGAAGACTTTATCGAACCGCAGAGAGCATAATGTCATTTCTGCCCGCTGCCCTGAAAGTTCCCGATAAGCGCGGGCTCGACGGCCCGTTCGATATCATCGGCGACGTGCATGGCTGTGCCGATGAATTGGTCGAACTTCTCGGCCTCCTCGGCTATCGAGTACGCTTTGCCGGGCGCAGTGACGTGCGTCATGCCGTGGTGCAGGCCCCGCACGGGCGGCTGGCCATTTTCGTCGGCGATCTCGTCGATCGAGGCCCCAATTCGCCTGACGTTTTGCGCATCGTCATGGCTATGGTGCACGCGGGTCAAGCGTTGGCGGTCGAAGGCAATCACGATGTGAAGTTCTTGCGCTGGCTCAGCGGACGTCAATCGACACTCACCCACGGCCTAGATCGCACGGTGGCGCAATTCCAAACGGAAGCCGCACCGTTTCATGGGGAGGTGAAAAATTTTCTGTCGCATCTGCCCCATCATTTGTGGTTGGCGAACGGAAAGCTGGCGATTGCGCACGCGGGTGTGCGCGAAGACATGCTCGGCCGCGAGTCGGGGGAAGTCCGGCATTTTTGCGTCTATGGCGATACGTCGGGTAAATCCGGCAAGGACGGCCTGCCCGTTCGCTATCACTGGGCGGCGCATTATCGCGGCGAGACGTCGGTCATCTATGGACACACGCCGGTCCTCGACAGTGTTTGGGTCAACAACACGCTGTGCATCGATACGGGCTGCTGCTTCGGGGGGCATCTGACGGCCTTGCGCTGGCCCGAATGCACGCTGGTGCAGGTGAAGGCTGCCGATATCTATTCGCCTTCCCTGCGGCCATTCGGCCACCCTCCGGTGCGGCCGCTCGATCCAAATTAGCGCACACTTTGAGGCCAATGCCGCAAAGTGATAGCGTGCGCTCTCGATTCCAGTTCACCATCAGGACGTGCCGTCATGCTCAACATCAATGCCATCATCGCCAAAGAACTGAGTGTTGGTGAGAACCAAGTGGCCGCAGCCGTGGACCTGTTGAATGAAGGCGCAACCGTGCCATTCATTTCGCGCTACCGGAAAGAGAAAACCGGCGGGCTTGACGATACGCAGTTGCGCAAACTGGAAGAGCGATTGGGTTACTTGCGCGAACTCGAAGACCGGCGCGGCACCGTGATCAAAGCCATCACCGAGCAGGGCAAGATGACGCCAGAATTGGCGCGCGCGATCGCAGGTGTTGAAAGCAAGGTCGAACTTGAAGATCTTTACACACCCTACAAAATCAAACGCCGCACCAAAGCGCAAATCGCGCGCGAAGCAGGCCTGGAACCGCTCGCTGATATTTTGATCGCCAATCCTGCGCTCGATCCGGTGGCGGAAGCCGTTAAATATGTCGATGCTGGCAAGGGTGTCGCCGACGAGAAATCCGCTCTCGATGGTGCGCGCTTCATCTTGATCGAACGCATCGGGGAAAGCGCAACCTTAGTTGGCGATCTCCGCGAGTGGCTGTGGGCGACAGGTCTGATCACCTCGAAGATGATGAAGGGTAAGGAGACCGAAGGGGCCAAGTTCTCGGACTATTTCGATTTCTCGCAGCGCGTCAAGGATATGCCCTCGCATCGCGCGCTCGCCTTGTTGCGCGGCCGCAATGAAGGCTTTCTCGATATCGACCTCGACGTGGTCACAGAGCCCGGCCGGCCGCACCCTGCTGAACTCAAAATCATGACGGCCTTCAACGTCGCTGATCGCGGACGGCTCGCTGATCGCTGGCTGATCGATACGGTGAAGCTCGCGTGGAAGGCGAAGCTGCATGTGTCGCTCGCCGTTGATCTGCTGACGCGCCTGAAAGAGGGATCGGATACGGCCGCCATCACCGTGTTCAAGACCAACTTGAAAGATCTGATGCTGGCCGCGCCCGCTGGGCCGCGGGTCACTATGGGCCTTGACCCCGGCATTCGAACGGGCGTCAAAGTGGCGGTGGTCGATCAAACTGGCAAGGTGCTGGACACGACAACCGTTTATCCACATGAGCCGCGCAAGGACTGGCAGGGCTCGCTTGCGGCCCTCGGCGCGCTGGCAATCCGCCACAAAGTCGAATTGATCGCCATCGGCAACGGAACCGCGAGCCGCGAAACCGACAAACTCGCCGCCGAACTGATCGCCAAACTGCCCGGCAGCACTATGACCAAGGTGATGGTGTCGGAAGCGGGCGCTTCGGTTTATTCGGCATCGGAATTGGCCGCTCTCGAATTTCCCGATCTCGATGTGTCGCTGCGCGGCGCGGTTTCGATTGCGCGCCGCTTGCAGGACCCGCTCGCGGAGCTTGTAAAAATAGAACCCAAAGCCATTGGTGTGGGGCAGTATCAGCACGACGTCAACCAGTCAGATCTGATGCGCTCGCTTGATGCGGCGGTCGAAGATTGCGTGAATTCGGTCGGCGTCGATGTCAACACCGCATCGGTTCCGCTGTTAGCGCGTGTCGCCGGGCTCAACAAAACCATTGCCGAGAACATCGTGGTGTTCCGCAACGAGCATGGCGCGTTCAAGAAGCGATCTGACATAAAAAAGGTGGCACGCCTCGGGCCCAAAGCATTCGAGCAGGCGGCAGGGTTTCTGCGCATCATGAATGGCCCCAACCCGCTCGATGCATCAGCTGTGCATCCTGAAGCCTATGAGGTCGTCGAGAAGATCGCGGACGTAACAAAGCGTCCGCTGAAATCGATCATCGGCGACAGGGCATTCTTGAAATCTTTGAACCCCAAGCAATTCGCCGATGAGCGCTTCGGCATTCCGACTGTCACCGACATTCTGGCGGAACTCGAAAAGCCCGGCCGCGACCCGCGCCCAGAATTCAAAACCGCGAGCTTCAAGGACGGCGTTGAAAAGCTATCCGACCTGAAGCCCGGTATGGCCCTCGAAGGCGTCGTCACCAACGTCACTGCGTTCGGCGCATTCGTTGACGTTGGCGTGCACCAAGACGGGCTCGTCCACATTTCGGAATTGTCGGATCGGTTCGTGTCTGATCCGCGCGAAGTGGTGAAAGCTGGCGATGTCGTGAAGGTGCGCGTCAAGGAAGTCGACGTTGAGCGCAAGCGCATTGCACTGTCGATGAAGACGGGCGTTGGCGCTGAAGATGCGCGCGGCCGAAGCGCTGGCGCATTCGGAGCGAGCCCGCCGGGCGGCCCGGCCGGGGCTAGGCCCGGGCCATCAAGCGGCCGCCCCTCCGCTTCCCCGCCACCATCGGAAAACGCCGGTGAATCGGCCCTTGCCGCTGCCATGCGCCGGGCACGCGAACAGGGCAAAGGCTGAACGCCGCTTGTTATGCCCGGATCAGGCCGACGATATCCTTGACGTCGTTCATGATGGGAGCTGCGATCGCGCGTGCGCGCGCGGCACCATCTGCCAGAACCTTATCGATTGATGCGGGATCGGCTAACATGCGGCGGATCTCATCGCCAAGCGGCTCGAGCTTGTCGACGGCCGCTTCGGCGAGAACCTTCTTGAACGCAGAAAACTGCTGGCCGCCAAAGTCGCGCAGCACGGACGCCTTCGAGGTTCCGGTGAGCGCTGCGAATATCCCGGTCAAGTTGTCGGCCTCAGGGCGGCCTGCAAGACCGGCCACGTCGGACGGCAGCGGCTCGGGATCGGTTTTGGCTTTCTGGATTTTCTTGGCAATCGTATCAGCATCATCCGTTAGGGCGATGCGCGATAGATCCGACGGATCCGACTTCGACATTTTCTTGGTGCCATCGCGCAAGCTCATCACGCGCGTCGCCGGGCCCATGATGACGGGCTCTGGCGCTGGGAAGAAAATGCCATCGCTAAAGCCGGCCGCTGCAATCTCATCCTTGAAGTCGTTGTTGAACTTCTGTGCGATGTCGCGCGCAAGCTCAATATGCTGCTTCTGGTCTTCGCCCACGGGCACGTGCGTGGCGCGGTAGGCGAGAATGTCGGCCGCCATCAAGTTTGGATATGTGTAGAGCCCGACAGAGGCGGCTTCCTTGTCCTTGCCGGCCTTCTCTTTGAATTGCGTCATGCGGCTCAGCCAGCCGAGGCGGGCAACGCAATTGAAAATCCAGGCGAGTTCAGCGTGCTGGGCCACCTGGCTCTGGTTGAACAGAATGCTCTTCTTGGGGTCGAGGCCAGATGCCATATACGACGCCGCGACAAGACGCGTTGCCTGGCGCAGTTCCTTCGGGTCCTGCCAAACGGTGATGGCGTGCAGATCGACCACGCAATAAATGCACTCGGTCGTCTTTTGCATCTCGATCCACTGGATCATGGCGCCGAGATAATTGCCCAGATGCAGACTGCCGGTGGGCTGCATGCCTGAGAATACGCGCTTGGTCGGTGTCTTGGCGGTCATTGGTCGGGCCCCTTTATTCGAGGCCGGGTTATGGCGTGAGAGCGCCGCAAAGTCTAGCGGCGCATAGCAGACCGAAGCGCGCCCGGGCTGAGGGCCCCCATGCCCCAAGCTGTTAAGAAATAGACAAACGCACCACCGCCAATGAGCACAGCAAGCGCAGAAAAGCGCACAGCGATGCCGCCTGACTGTTCGAGCCATGGATTGAGCAGGTACGACAGCACAAACAAGGCAGCCCCCATCAACAGGCTTGCGAACATGATGCGCGGCAGCACGCGCCGCAGTTTGGCATCGGTCTCGAAGTGGCCCGCGCTCTGCAAACCGCGCCACAGCAAGATCGCATTCAACCAGCCGCCGAGCGTCGTGGCGACGGCGATGCCCAGATGCGGCATCCAGCCAAGGTGGCGGAAAAGGAAAAAGAGCCCGATTGAGCCGAGCGTGTTGGCGGTGAGGCTCCAGCCGGCAAAGCGCATGGGCGTCTTGGTGTCCTGGCGCGCGAAATAGGCCGGCGAAAACACCTTGATCAAAACAAACGCCGGTAGGCCGAGTGCGAAGATGGCCAGGGCATTGGCCGTGAAGGGTGTGTCCTTTGCAGTGAAAGCCCCGCGTTCGAAGAGAACGCGCACGATATCATGCGGCACCACCGCGAGCGCTACGGCGGCTGGCAGCGTCAACAGCATGGCAAATTCAAGAGAGCGATTTTGGCTGTCCTTGACGCCCTGCAGATTGCCCGCGCGCAGTTGGCGCGACACATCGGGCAGCAGCACGACGCCAATGGCAATGCCGACAATGGCGAGCGGCAGCTCATACAAGCGGTCGGCGTAATAGAGGTGTGAAACTGCACCCGCCTGCATCGAGGCGATCATGGTGCCGATGGCAATGTTCACCTGAGTGATGCCGCCAGCAATCACACCGGGAACACCGAGCGACACAAGTTGTTGCATGCCGGGCGTCCAGCGCGGGCGTTGCAATCGGAGCCAGAAATCGCTGCGGCGGATGCCCCACAACAAAAGGGCAAGCTGAAGAATCCCCGCCGCGAACACGCCCCAGGCTTGGATGTATCCAGCCATCGGATCGTTGCGATAGCCGAGCCAGATCGACAACAGCATGGCGGCCGTCAGTGTGAGATTGAGAACGATCGAGACCGACGAGCTTTCGACAAACCGGCCGAAAGAGTTCAAGACACCCGAAAGCAGTGCGACGAGCGACATGCACAAGAGATAGGGGAACGTAATTTGCGTCAGGGCAACCGCGAGGTCGAATTTGGCCGGAGTTTCGGAAAAGCCCGGCGCCAAGAGATACATCAGCCACGGCATTCCGAGCATGCACACCGCCGAGACGAGCAGCACGACAAACGCCAGCCCCGACATGGCCTCGCTGGCAAATTGCCGGGCGGCTTCTTTCCCTTCTCCTTCGAGCTTTGACGCAAACAGTGGAATGAAAGCAGAGTTGAAAGCCCCTTCGCCAAACAGGCGGCGGAACAGATTGGGAAAACGGAAGGCGACATAAAAGGCATCCGCGACAGGCCCAGTGCCGAGCACGGCGGCGGCGATGATATCCCGCAAAAAGCCGAGAACCCGGCTCAACATCGTGAGCCCGCCGACGGTCGCGAAGGATTTGTAGAGCTTCATGGGGTCTGCCGGAGAGCTGTGCACGGAAAGGGTCGATCGCGCTGCGGCCTTACCATGCCATGGCCCAGTTGCACTAGCCTGGTGTTGCCGCAGTTTCGGCTGCGTTGGGTAGGACGAGAACCGACAGTAGGCGCTCTCTGATGGCTTTCTGGCGGGCTTCGGATTCGATTTTCTTGCCGGTGAGATCGGTGACGTAGAACACGTCGACCGCCTTCTCACCAAAAGTCGTAATGTGCGCCGACGTGATGTCGAGGGACAGATCAGACAAAGTACTGGTCAGCTCATACAGCAGGCCTGTGCGGTCGCGGCCAGCAACTTCGATAACGGTATGCGCGTCCGATAGGGCGTTGTTGACGATAACTTCAGATTCGACCGTGAATGCATCGAGCTTTGCCATGGCAGGGCGACGCTTGGCAAGCAGTGCTGTGAGCCGGACATCGCCGTTGAGGATTTTGCGGATGGTGTCACCGATGCGCGCGCCACGGCGCAACTCGTCCTCGTCATCGGGGAATTCGCGCTGGAGAATAAACGTATCGAGTGCAAAGCCGTCGCGTGTCGTCGAGATGTGTGCGCCCGCAATATTGGCGCCGTTGGCCGCGCAGGCGCCAGCAAACAAGGCCAAGAGCCGCGGGTGGTTGATGGCCAACACCGTCAATTCGGTGACAGAGGTAAACTTGTCGGTGGTGCAGGCGGTGGCGAGTGTCAGCCCCTTGACATCGGCCGATCGCGCCAGCCGCGCGTGGTCGGCCTGCTTGCGGGTTTCCGTGCGCAACCAGTAGTCCGGGTATTGGCGGTCTATGAACTTCGTCACATCGGCGCTGTTCCAGTCTGCCAAGGCGACGCGCAAAGCGTTCTGTGCCTCGGTTACCCGGTGACGGCGCTCGCCTTGGGTATGCCCGCCGGAAACGAGTGGCTCGGTTTCGGCGTAGAGCGATCGCAAGAGCTGTCCTTTCCAGCCATTCCACACACCCGGCCCAACGGCACGAATGTCGGCGACGGTAAGGATGAGCAGCAGCTTCAGGCGTTCCGGGCTTTGCACAATGTTGGCGAAATCGCGCGCTGTTTTTGGATCGTTGATGTCACGGCTTTGTGCGACGTTACTCATCGTCAGATGCTGTTCGATGAGCCAAATGACGGTTTCGGTCTCGGCGGCTGTCAATCCAAAACGCGGGCACAGCTCGCGTGCGATGCGTGCACCAACGAGGGAGTGATCTTCGATGCGGCCCTTGCCAATATCGTGCAAGAAGGCCGCAACATAAAGAACGCGGCGGTTCTTGATCGTTTTGAACAGTTGCGTCGACAGAGGCAGATCGGCGGCCACTCCGCCATGTTCGATTTCTGTCAGTCCGCCAACGGTGCGGATCAAATGTTCATCGACCGTAAAGTGATGATACATGTTGAATTGCATCATGCCGACAACGCGGCCAAATTTGGGGATGAAGCGGCCCAGAACGCCGGCCTCGTTCATGCGTCTGAGAACGCGTTCTGGCTGGCCGGTGCCCGTTAGCAGGTCGACAAAGATGCGATTGGCTTCCGGATCATTGCGCAGCTTCTCGGTGATGAGCCGGTGTGAGCGGCGCAATTGCCGGATGGCGTCTGGATGCAGATAGGATTCAGTTTGTTCGGCATAGGCAAAGAACCGCAGCAAGTTCACGGGGTCGCGTTCGAAGACGTCCTTGTCGGCCAGATTGATGCGGCCGTTGTCGATGCGGAAGTCGGTGCGCGCGCGCACTTGGCGGCGTGCTGCCCAACTCGAAGGCCAATTCGACGGGTTCAACAGCTTCCGGCCCATGGGCGCAGACTTGACCTGCTGCATTTCAAGCGCGGCACATAAAATAGTCGAAAGGTCGCCAACTTCCTTCACGGTCAGAAAGTAGTGCTTCATGAAGCGTTCGACCGCCTTCATGCCGCTCTTGCCGCGATAACCCAGCTTTTCCGCAAGCACCGGCTGCAGATCGAAGGTCAGCCGCTCTTCCGCGCGCCCTGAAATGAAATGCAGAAAGCATCGCACAGTCCACAGAAAGTCCTCACACGAGCGGAACGTCTGAGCTTCCTCGGCGGTAAAGATTCCAGCATGCACGGTCTCGGCGCCGACCTGATGGCCGAACATGTACTTGGACAGCCAATGAAGAGTGTGAAGGTCTCGTAGCCCGCCCTTGCCGTCCTTGATGTTGGGCTCCACCTTGTAGCGGCTGTTGCCCGTTCGCAGGTGGCGTTCCGTGCGCTCGGCAATTTTTGCATCGATGAAGGCGCGTTCCGAGCCCCGCACCACCTCATCGCGGAAGCGCTGTTCCAATTCGGCAAAGAGCTGGGCATCGCCATGCACGTGCCACATATCGATCAACGATGTGCGGATCGTAAAGTCGGCCTTGGCGAGCTTAAGGCACTGATCGACCGTGCGGGTGGCGTGGCCCACTTTGAAGCCGAGATCCCACAACACGTAGAGCAGGTATTCGGCAACGCTTTCGCCCCATGGAGTCTGCTTATACGGCAGGACGAATAGCAGATCGATGTCCGAACCCGGCGCCAGCATTTCACGGCCATATCCACCGGTCGCAACAATACACATGCGCTCGGCATCCGATGTGTTGGTGGCACGATAGACGTGGGCGACAGTGTAGTCGAACAACAGCCGTATTAATTCGTCTTGAAAGGTGGCAAGGCCCTGCGCGCACCGCCTTCCGTTGCGGTCGTGTTCCAGCCCGGCCCGGGCTTCGGCACGTGCGGATTTTACGAGAGCCTTCAACCGGTCGACCACGGGCTTGCGGGCTTCGGATGCGGACCCGAAGGTATTGAACAACGTGGTGAGTTCGACGCGAAGCTCTTTCGGGTCGAAGTAGGGAGCATTTTTCAAGGCCGGTTCGGTCATCGATGCAATCATAGCGAGGTGCGGTTGGAAAGGCATAGCGGCTTATCGCGCGGCTCGATGGCAAGCCGCAGATCAGGCTTTGGAAGTTGGGGAACTCAAGGCTTTGAGGCGGTAGAGAGCTTCGAGTGCAGCTTTCGGCGTCAAGTCGTCCGGGTTGATTTGGGCGAGTGCGGCATCCGCTGGCGATAGTTCGGCGGAAGGCGCTGCACTGCGTGGGCGGGTTGCCGCAAAAAGCGGCAAATCGTCGAGCGGCTTTGCGCCGCCCGAGGCGCGCCGGTCGTTCTTTTCAAGGGCCTTCAAGACGTCGCCAGCGCGCGCGACAACGGCTTGCGGCAGTCCGGCGAGCTTGGCCACTTGAATACCGTAAGAGCGGTCGGCAGCGCCTGCCTTGACCTTATGCAAGAAGACAATGTCGTCGCGCCATTCCTTGACGTCGACCGTGACGTTGGCAACGCCGTCGAGCCGGCCGGCAAGTGCGGTGAGTTCGTGATAGTGCGTGGCAAAGAGTGCCCGCGACCGGCAGGTGTCGTGCAGGTATTCGACACACGCCCAGGCAATAGACAGGCCGTCGAATGTCGAGGTGCCGCGGCCAATTTCGTCCAAAATGACAAGCGAGCGATCGGTGGCCTGATTGAGGATCGACGCGGTTTCGACCATCTCGACCATGAACGTCGAGCGGCCGCGCGCCAGATCGTCGGCGGCGCCAACGCGGCTAAACAACCGGTCGAGCACGCCGATGTGTGCGTGCCGCGCGGGCACGAACGAGCCAATCTGAGCGAGAAGCGCGATCAATGCGTTCTGGCGCAGAAACGTCGACTTGCCGGCCATGTTGGGGCCGGTGACAAGCCAAATGCGTGCATCGGGCATTTCGTCAAAGCCGGGCGGCTGCGGCGGCCCCGCGCGGCCGAGTATGCAATCGTTCTCGATAAAGGGCCCCGCCGTGGCAGCGCGCAGGGCCTGCTCCACAACCGGATGCCGGCCGCCACGAATGTCGAAGGCCGTGCTGGCATCGATCACGGGCCGCACATAGCCATCGGATGCCGCGAGTTCGGCCAATGCGCAGATATGATCGAGCTGTGCGAGGCCGGCGGCGACGTCCGATAACAGACTTGCGGCGTCCGTCACCGCCGTTGCCAGCGATTGGAAAATCTCTTGCTCAATGGCCAGCGCACGCTCGCCAGCCGAAGCAATCCGCCCTTCGGTTTCCGCAAGCTCGAGCGTTGTAAAGCGCATGGCATTGGCCATGGTTTGGCGATGCCGGAAGGTTTCTGAATGGGGTGGCGAGGTCAGCGGCTTGGCGTTGAGTTGAGTCACTTCGACGAAGTAGCCGAGGATATTGTTGTGGCGGATCTTGAGTGTCTTGACGCCGGTTAGTTCGACATAACTGGCCTCGAGGGCTGCCATCACCCGTCGGCTATCATCGCGCAGTTGCAGGGCGGCATCGAGTTCGGGGCTATATCCGGGGCGGACAAAACCGCCATCCCGCTTCAAGTGCGGAGGCTCGGCGACAAGCGCTGCCGATAGCAGAGCTGCAAGCGGTCCACGGGCATGGCTGAGGGATGCCGCTATGGCATCGAGGTCCATCGGAAGGCCCGCCGTGGCCCGGGCCTTGTCGAGAAGTCGCGCGCACGCGGCTGCTGCGGCGGCACCATCGCGCACGGCGCTGAGGTCGCGCGGGCCGCCTCGGGCAAACTGCAGCCGGGCCATGG
>Ga0247837_1000428_pt1 | contig 88734 bp, 65 predicted proteins | sample LaCtaG_2_FD_187115 | JGI IMG/M metagenome (GOLD analysis project Ga0247837, IMG submission 187115) | Freshwater microbial communities from meromictic Lake La Cruz, Castile-La Mancha, Spain - LaCruzMarch2015_14.5m | ecosystem: Environmental > Aquatic > Freshwater > Lake | place: Spain: Castile-La... | reverse complement strand
GGGAAAGATACCGTTTGAAATCAAGACCATGCGACTGACTCCTAAGGGGTTTGTACTCAGCTTTACCAAAAGCGTTGATGCTAAAATCGCTTCTGACCCAAGCAGCTATACCTTGGATACTTTTACTTATATCTACCGCGAGCAATACGGAAGTCCCGAAGTGGACGCGGGGAAGGGGGCCGTACGATCCGCAAAGGTTTCTAAGGATGGTATGTCGGTAGAGTTAGAGGTAGACGGGTTGCGAGTTGGGCACATCCACGAGCTACATGCCGTTGGCGTTCGCTCCCAAGAGGGTGAGAAGCTACTTCACTCAAATGCCTATTACACTCTGAACAAGCTCAGAAAATAGCAAGTCGTCGTTCGCAGGGCAGGGGGGACAAGCCCAACCGTCGCGGGGGTGTGCACGCAAGGCGTTCGATCACGTGTTGTCTACGCGGGCGTCAGCAACGCGAAGCTGGGCCTTGAGCCCTAGCTTTGCAATAGGCTTGGTGTGCTACCAAACCCAAGCCCCCCAAAAAGCCCCCGCGTTCGAGGGCCTTGCGCCCTGCGAACGCAACAGGTTTGGTCGGCTAACCGCATTGTTTAGCACGCCAAACCTATTGCGACGTGTTGGGGCGAGCCCGACCGTCGCGGGGGGGCGTGCACCCGGGGCGTTCGCGGTGAGTAGCACACCAAACCTGTTGCGACGTGTCGGGTCCGAGCCCGACCGTCGCGTCGGCGCGGGAACGCGTGGCGTTCGCGCGGCGGCGTGTGCGTTGGCGAGTACGTGGGCAACGCCCGCGTGAGCAACGCGAAGCTGGGCCTTGTGCCCTAGCTTCGCAATAGGTTTGGTGTGCTACCAAATCCGCGTCCCCAAAAAAGCCCCAGCGTTCAAGGGCCTTGCGCCCGACGAACGCAACAAGGTTTGGTGCGCTAACTTGCTACAATAGACTCCTCACTCAGGAGCCTACTCGCATGTCTGATCTTAAGCCAATCTACACGCCGCAAAATGTTGCATTCGCATACCAGCTTCGCTGGGCAATGAGTCTCTTCACCGCCGGCATCCGACCTCCGCTGGAATCGATCGCTCCCGTCACACAAGCTCTAGAAGCAGATGGTATCCGAGTCCTCTCGCAGCGTTATTGTGAACCGTCCATGCTGCAGCTAACGCTCAGTACTTTGCCACATGTTAGCCCTGGAACCATCGTGCAACGAGTGAAAGGACGCTTGTGGTACGCTTGGCAATCCTTTGGCACGATTGCCATCGAACAACATTACGCACTTCGCAGCTATGGCACTCAAGAACGCTCCACCATCGAAGCCTACATCGCCAGTCAAGCAACTCATCATCCCATGGCAACTGACCGGGCAAACGATTTGTTCAACACCGTGAATTGGGCCGACTCTACGATCCATTTGGATGAGCCAATTGCAATCAAGGAATCGCTGCTTTGGTTTAATCTGCATATCGTGATTGTTCACGCGGAACGATGGCGGAACGTGAACAAATCTACTGTCCAAAATGTTCAGAAAATGGTTCGGAGTGTTTGCAAGAAGTATGGATGGCGTCTGTCTCGCTGTGGGATTGTTGCGGATCACATACATTTAAGCCTTGGTGCCAATTTTGCAGACACCGTACAGGATGTGGTGCTGAAGTTAATGAACAATTTGGCTTTCGTTCACTCCATGAAGCCGGTTTATCAGTTTAGTGCCTATGTGGCAACGTTCGGTGAGTACGATCAGCGCGCATTGCGCCGCGGTGAATAGCACACCAAACCTGTTGCGACGTGTCGGGGCAAGCCCGACCGTCGCGGCGGCGTGCGCGCGGCGTGGGGGGCGTTAGCGCACCAAACCTATTGCGACGTGTTGGGGCGAGCCCAACCGTCGCGGTGGCGCGGGGCAGGGGCGGCCGCGTTGGCTAGCACACCAAACCTGTTGCGACGTGTCGGGGCAAGCCCGACCGTCGCTGGCTGCGTGAGCAACGCGAAGCTGGGCCTTGTGCCCTAGCTTCGCAATAGGTTTGGCGTGCTACCAAACCCGAGCCCCCAAAAAGCCCCCGCGTTCGAGGGCCTTGTGCCCGACGAACGCAACAGGTTTGGTGCGCTAACCGCCGGAATCATTTTTCCGGGCCTCCCGTACGACCTTACTCCTGAGTTAACACATAAACCGCGAATGTCCCTAGCCAATGCTCCCCTTCGTAATGTCCGCTAAAGACATAACCCAGACCAACCTTGGCGTGCTCTTTAGCGGCCTTGCCAAAAACCACAACGCGAGGGTCCTGGTTCGGTAAATGCCGTGCAATGCCCTGCATGCACCAAGCGCGAGACAAGTCCAAGCCGGCCAAGTGAACGAGCTTTCCATCCGTCACGTCACTCACCTCGACCGGTTCCAAAAGACGCAATTTGCCTGACGTGGTCACATCAGGCAAAAAACGACCCAGCCACTCACTGAACTCTTGAGGTGGTAAAATGCGACGCATCAAGTCCGCTTCGTTCAGCGACTGAGAGAAAAAATCCTCACCCGACGGTTCGTACTGCGAATTGTAATCGGAATCCTGGCCGTAATAGTCGCGCGCTCGAGCGACAATCAACGATTCCAATTCCAGTTCCGATACGATGCGCGCGTAATCCAGGGACTGACCCAGTGCAAAGGCCGTGTCGGGATGCACCCCCGTTCGAATCGGTTGCTTCAAACGAGGCAAATACCCTTTGGTCAGCTCCACAATTTTCGCTTCCAACGGAACAATCGCTTTCCGCCACTTCTGACCCATGGGATTGTCCCATGTATGAAGCTCGGCAGCCAACCGCAGGAGCCAAGCCCAGCCATACATTCGCTCAAACGACTTGTTCTCCTTTTCGTCGAAGTACGCCGTCTCGATCTGGATATTGGCTTCGGTCAAGTTCTCATCCAGACGCTTTCGCGATTCCGAGGCGGCCGAGTGATTCGGATTGGTTTTCAACAATCGTATCAGCATCCAATGACCATGAACGCTGCTGTGCCAATCGTAACAGCCATAAAATGCCGGATGCATTTGCTTGGGACCGAGAATCGTCTCCGGGCTAGTGATGACGTTGGCAGGCTTGTTAGGGAACTCGCGTTGAAGACCTGCGATCGCCAACTGAGCTAAGCCTGCGGCTTGATCATCAGTCAGCTTTTGACCAAGAGATGGAATGGACGCTTGCGTCGTTTGCGCGTAAACGCAATCAGCCTGAATCAGAAACACAAGACCAACCATCAACATAAACTTCCACATAAACTTTAACCTAAACTTGTTTGCGATTACTTTGCTTCAACTCGAAAGTCGACTTTGTCGTAAACGTCTTTCATGGCAAGCGAGCTATCCAAACTCGCCAACTGGATGACGGCCTCGATCCCTACGATGTCTCGCAACAGCCATAGCCCTTCAGGCGATCGTGTATGCTGTTCCGCTCTGGCCTCGTCTTGCCAGAATACAAGATACTCTTTCAGGGAAGGGATCTTTCGGTAGTGCGCAAACTTGCCGCTGCGATCGAAATCAGCGGTGGCAGGCGATAATACCTCGACAAGTAAAATCGGATTGGAAATCACGTCCTCCGAGAATCCCTCGATCGGCGGACAAGCAACCGATACGTCGGGATAGGCTTGGTAGCCAGTGGCTTCGACGTGAATTCGCATATCGCTGCCGTGGACTTGGCAATCGCGATTGGCTAAGTGATTACCAATAACTCGAGCGATGTTTAAACCGATCAAGCTGTGCCGGCGAGTTCCACCCGCCTGGGAAAACACTTCGCCCGCGTAGTATTCATGCTTCTCGGTTTGCTCCCGTTCCCATAGAGCATACTCGGAGGCGGTCATTTTCAGGTCAAGTTTTTGAATGGAGCTCATAGATCACATCCTGCAATATCGCATCAAAAATCGAGTGCATTCTCACGCCAAAGTTGTCGCTCTCTATTCTAGTCCGACGGCTAACTTATTGCGAACACTTGCAGTTTGAAGGTCAGAGGTGTTTTTCAAACTTCAAACTTCGAACTTCAAACTTCAGTTCCCTCCCAGCAATCTTGCTAGTGCGGTTGCGATATCGCGCAACGCGTTTTGGTCTGGCAGGCTAATTCGTATTTGAGGGCGTCCTTCTGCATCCGTTTCAATCATGCTCGACAGCTGTTTGGTCATCAGGTCGACCGAGTCCTGAGAGGGCTCTTGGGCGCTGTCCTTTTGTAGCAGTTGGCCTGCTAGCGAGAGAGCGGCTCCCACCAACTGTCCCGTAGCTGCTGCAACCCCTTCGCGACGAGCTTGAATAGCGAGTGTTTCGGCTTCCATACGCCGTTGATTGCTTTGGTCCAACGGAGCGGGCAGGGCAGGGGTGAGTATTTTTTCGAGCCGCTTCTTCAGGTCAGCAATGCCCGTCTGCATCTCGACCGAGTCGACGTCGCTGTTCATGTCCAACGCGGCGTCGGCCAAGTCCTGCTTCGATGCCAAGGTGCCCAACAGCCGTTCTTCGATGGTTCCCACCGTGACCAGCTTGTAAACATGAACAGGGTTCTTTTGACCCATGCGGTGAGCGCGCGCAATTCGTTGCTCCAGCACGGCCGGATTCCAAGGCAAGTCCACATTGATGACCGTGTTCGCGCTTTGCAGGTTGAGTCCCGTTGAGCCGGCATTGGTCATCAGGATAACGCGACAGGCTGGGTTGTTCTGGAAGGTATGCACGATCGACGATCGTATCTTTTGAGGCACTTGCCCATCCAGCCGAACATACTCGCATCCGATTCGATCCAACCGCATCTCAATCCGATCGAGCATCGTGCGCCATTCGCTAAACAATACAATCTTGCGAGTTGGATCGGCAATCAGGTCTACCAGTAGCTCGTTCAGACGCTCCAATTTGCTACTGTATTCCGGTTCTTGCTTGTCGATCAAATAGGTGCTGTCCGCTGACATACGAGCCATCAGCAGAGCCTTTTGCAATCGCAACAAATCCATCTCGGTCAAGTATTTCTTCCCTGCAATCTGAGCGGCTATTTTGAGATTGCTCTCGCTGATTTCTAATTGCTCCGAGGTCGGCTCGATTCGGACCACTTCATCGGTTCGTTCCGGCAACTGCTTCGCGACTTCAGCACGAGTGCGACGCAGCAAAATCGGTTGAAGCGTTTTACGAAGCTGGTCAAGATTGCGATACCCAAGGATCTTGCCGCGATCGTCGACGACTCGATGGCGATTGAAAAACGTGTGAGCCGGCCCCAGTCGATGCTCATCCACAAATCGCACGACCGTAAACAACTCGCCGAGCTGATTCTCCAAAGGAGTTCCCGAAAGAACCAAGCGAAACGTGCTGCGCAGTGATCGGACTGAGGAACTGGTACGGGACTCCCAATTCTTGATGCGCTGCCCTTCATCCAAGATGATCAAATCCCAGGGAACCGATTCCATGGCCGACAGATCACGGAACACCTGTTCGTAGTTGCAGATGGTAAAGAACGTATCACTGCCGTACTGCTCGAAACGTTCCTGCCCAGTGCCCAATACCAATTGGCTGCTACGATTGCAGAAACGGTTGATTTCGCTTTGCCATTGGCTCTTGAGGGACGCGGGGCAAACAACAAGTACGCGTTGAATGTCTGCGAGCTTTGCCAACAGTTCGGCCACACCAATCCCTTGAATGGTTTTTCCCAACCCCATGTCGTCTGCCAAAATCGCTCGGCCAGCCCCCACCGCAAACGCGATCCCATCCAACTGGTAGGGCAATAGCGGAACGGACAGCAGTTCTGTTCGCAGCGGATGTTTCTTGGGATCCTTGCGAATCAATTCGCATTCCTGGCGAAGTCGGTTTTGGATCAAGGCTCGTTGAATAAAATCTTCGGCATCCGGATAGACATGCACGTCGTATCCCTGACCGGCCAATGCCTGAACGAATCGCATCGCATGCGTCGGGTCGGTAATCACCTTGTCATGATGTTCTTCGAGGATTTCAATGATCTTCTCGTCGCAACGAGTTGGCAGGTTGAAACGAAGGCCGATCGGCTGAGTGTAGTCCAGTCGGAGCGATAGGTTCTTTCGATAGTAGGGAGCTCGAAGCTTAGGTGCCGAAAACTGTTTCTGCATCTTGGCCAGAGTGTTCATAATGTGCTTGCAGGTTCCAAGCCCATTCGTTCGAAAGTCGGGACAGGAGCAGTACGATTGACCTTGCTCGGTGCCGCGCAAAGCAACACGATACGTTTTGCCGGAGTTGCGGCTTGTAACAAGGTAGTCCGTCCATGGCTTTTCTTTGTCCATGGACTTCACGGTCATCGATTCGGCTTCGGCTCGTTGACGTCGCTCATCAAGGGCTCGTTCTTGTAGCTCTTCCGAAGTCAAATACTCGAGCGGGACCGATTCATCTGGCGGAGCGGCCAGCCCCAAAACTGATTTCGCCTCCAGCAAGTAAGCTAACGCAGCCGGCACGTAAAGGGAGAATGGATCATCATGATCGCAATTGATCTGCAGTTGTTTGGCTCGATTGGATTGCAACGTAAAAGTAACAATTGCTTTCCCGCTAGGAAGCGATGCGTCCCGGACACAAATACGAAGCAGGTCGCCCCCCAGAAACACATCGCGATCGGCCAGGATTTCAAACGCATGAGCGCCCTTGGCGAGTCTTTTGCTGCCATCTTCGCCTAAGACTTTGCGCGCTTGGTGGACCGTCATGGAGCCCAGGCGTTGGTGAAAAACGTTAGCCTTGGTGGCGGGCTTTGGGTTTTCGGAAGCATTGCTTTTGGAAACACGTGTTGTCGAAGCCATGCCTAAAACTCCATGGTGGTTGAAATCGCTGCTGTAACGTCATAAGTAGAGTAGACCAAGGGACCCACCTGAGCCTGAGGCGTTAGCCGATCTTGGAGACAAGAAATCGGCTAGCGCCTCAGGCTCAGGAAGATCGGCTAGCGCCTTGGGCTCAATAAAGTAGGCTTCTAGCTGCCATCCGCCTGATCGCCAAAAAGTAGAACGCTTTCCGTGTGGAAACGGAAGTAGGGGAGGATTGAAGTTGGAAGTGGGAAGTTGGAAGTTTGAATAAATGCACGCTGATACCTGAAGCCTGAAGTCTGATCCCTGACTCCTGAAGCCTGGCCCCCCTCGGACTCTTGGGGGAGATTCGGTAGGATATGCGCATGAACCATACACCTTCCCGTTTTGCGTCCCTTGTTTTGTTTCGATTCACTGGCGAAGATCGGCCTGGCTTGACCGCTAGTCTGTCCCAGCTTTTGGCGGAATTCGAATGCTCCATCATTGATGTCAACCAAGCTGTCATTCACCAATCCCTGCTTTTGGGGCTGCTGGTTCGTATCCCGTCAGAAAAGGATAGCGATCGAGTGATTCTAGAAATGCAAGAGCTGGGGAGCACGCTGGGACTGAAATGCAATCCAAAACGGATCGCAGATGAAGACTACGATCTTTGGGTTGACAGGCAGGGGAAATCGCGATTCATTTTGACTTTGTTGTCGCGATCCGTCACGGCAACTCAGTTTCATGCGGTCAGCCAAATGCTAGCAGAGCAGGGGTTGAACATTGACGTGATCACGCGGCTTTCAGGTCGACCGCCACGGATTCCAACCGATACATTGACTCGAGCGTGCGTGGAGTTTTCGCTGCGCGGTGAACCTCGAGATTCGGCCCAATTGAAAGCCTGTTTGCTCGAACTTTCCAGCCGGCTCAATTTAGACTTGGCATGGCAACGCGACGATGCGTTCCGTCGAAGTCGCCGAGTGGTCGCGCTGGATATGGATTCGACCTTGTTGCAGGCCGAGGTGATTGACGAACTTGCCAAGGAAGCGGGGGTTGGCGATGAAGTGAGTGCGATCACGGAAGCGACCATGCGTGGCGAGCTCGATTTTGATGAGTCGTTACGCAAGCGAGTTCAATCCCTTGCCGGCCTATCCGAGGACGTATTACCGAAGATTGCAGAGCGGTTGGTGTTGACGGAAGGGGCAGAGCGATTGCTTTCCACTTTGCGGCGGTTCGGATATCGCACCGCGATTTTATCTGGCGGCTTTACTTACTTTGGAAATTTCTTGCAACGCAAGTTGGGAATCGATCATGTGTATGCGAATGAATTGGAAATCATCGACGGCAAGTTAACGGGCCGAGTGATCGGTCCCATTGTGAATGCGCAAAGAAAGGCGGCGCTCTTGGATCAGTTGGCTCAGGAAGAGGGAGTCGATCGCAAACAATGCATCGCTATTGGTGACGGGGCAAATGATTTACCCATGTTAGCCAGGGCAGGGCTAGGTATTGCATTTCACGCCAAGCCGGTGGTCAGACTAGCCGCCGAGCATCAAGTATCCACGATGGGTCTCGACGCAGTTCTCTATTTGCTAGGCGTTCGAGACCGCGACATTTGAGGAGGTAATTCGACGTAGGCCGTAACAAGTAGTTGTAGGCCGTAACAAGTCGCTTTGGACGCAGTTACGGCATGGAGTGCTAGATACAACTGACTCGTTCGATGAGGCAATAAGATTCCAGCGGGGCTGCCGTAACTGCGCTATCGCTTGTTACGGCCTACGGGGTGTTACGGCATACGCGTCTGTCACGGCCAACGGTGAATGCCGCCGAGGCAGGGCAGGGGGGCGGTAGAGCAGGTTTCGTGTGAATCCTGCTTGTCGAGAATGCGCGGTACGAGTTTCTTATTCAAAGTCAAAACGAGGAATGGCGATGACTTTGTTGGTATTCGAGTCCTGGGATGCATTCTGCTTTTTGTTCGCATCAGCGGCGTTAGGAAGTTGTCCAACCCCATTCATACTTACAGGCTCGACGTGAATCAGAGCAAAGTAACACACGCCCTTTCGCGGCGACTCAAGCTCGGGGGCTTGCAGTCGAAACGCCATAAACTCATCTTTGTGTAATTCTGTCACCGTGTCGATGAAGATAGTTCGTCGTTTCTTTTGCATGGTTGGTGGTATCGGCTCCCCTTCGGAATAAGATCTTGAGAGCCTAAGCTCGATCAAAATGCGATCTTCGGGGCGGATCAAGGCCCTCACATCAACTCGGACACCTTCGAAACTGTCTTCATCCAGAACCGGCACGCTTTGCGAGCTGCCGGATGGCATACTGGCAACGTTCGTTCCGACCATTGCAGAACCCGTAGAACCATTCTCAATCATTAATTTGGGTGCCATCACTCGAGCGATCCGATTTTGCTGCGAGACGAACTTGGTGACACTGTTCGCTTGCGATCGATCTAGGCTTGTAATGCCCCACGAGACCGGCGACTTCGTCGCGGTATTCTGCCACTTCAAGCCCTCCAACGAAAGTTCATCGGGGCCACAAAAAATCTCTACAGAACAGTGGAGGTATTTAAATCCAAATTCGCGGTAGCGAGCCAATTCCGTTTCGATCCGTTGATGATTTGCTTCGGATGTCGTCGCCGTGAATTTTCCATCCAGTAAGGAAAACTCACCGTCTGGTTTTAGGCTTGCAGGGCGGGGCAGGGGGGAGGCGGGCAGGGGAGGTGCAGGAGTGGGAGACGCGGCTAGCGTAGCGATTGCTGTTGGGGGTATCGCCGGCGTCTCATAGCATGTCAATATGCGTTCCAGGTACTTAGGAGCTTCTTCGGTATTGGAAGCATCGTCCGCAACCATTCGTTCGATCAGATCGGAGACTTCGTACGCTCGCGTCTCGTGAATGGCCTTCTGAGCGGCAGGAGTCTGATCTACGACTACTTGGCCAGCGACTCCTAAGTCAGAGACCACTGTTCCACCCTGTTGCAACTCAATCGGTTGCTTGGCTGCGTTAGACGCCTCCTGTGGTGTAGTTGTTGATTGCTGGCTGATGCCATATTCGGCACCTGGGGCCACCAATAGGACGGCTGCCACCATCGCCAGCCACAGCCCTTTAGAATTGTGCTTGTGACATCCATGTCTCATTTTCATAATCCTTTCCAATCGATCCTTAGTAACTTGTATCGGTCGTACGCCCGGTAACGCAGGCACAACAACCAACTGATGCTTCCATTCCAACACTTGCAGCAAACACTTGGCATAGTCGCTTGGTGAGCATTCCAAGCGAGCAATGGTTTCTTCGTCGCAGCTTCGTTCGCTCTCGATGTTGAGTTGTCGATTCGCGATCCATACCGCGGGATGAAACCACCAGAGACTGCCAGCGACCGTTTGGAGAAAGGCCCAGAACAAGTCCCCTCGGCGAACGTGAGTCAGCTCGTGAGCGATCAATATTCGGAGCGCCTGATCGTCCATTCGATCGACCAAAAAGAAAGGGAGCAAAACTCTCGGCCGAAGCCATCCTACAACTGCCGGCCCGATTCGTTCGTTGGTGACCTGTATTTGAACTTGCCGGCCAAGCTTCAGCCATTGCGCAAGATCATCCACAATCTTTGTCACTCGTGTGGGTGTCTCCATGCGATGCACATGCAATCGGTGAAGGATATGAGCAAAGCGATTTGCCCAGACTGCAATCACGAAAGCGATCGAGCCAATCCAAAATACAAACAGCCAGCGTTCTGCGATGGAACGATACGAAGGCCACGAAGAGTTGAGTTTCGTCGAATCGTTCGCATTCTTTATCGAAGAAGCATCTTTCGTTGGTTGCGAGCGAAGTGAATTGGTTCGTTGAGCTGAATACGTGATGAATGCAGTGATTTCAGTCGACTCGGCAGCATCGTTTGGCAACCATTGCTGCGCGGTATGGGACATCCAAGAAAACGGAGCCCAAGAATTGCTCACCACCGGAGGTATCAAGCACTTTATCAATAGTACGCCCCAAAGCAGATGGGCTACACGTGGTCGATTGCGGGCAAAAAGTCGAAACAGGAAAAGGACGACAAAAAACAAGACTGCGATTTGCCAGGCTTGTGTCCAGACGAGCAATAATGTTGACTGGATCATTCGGCGTTCCTTTCCTTTTCTAACCGCTCGATGAGCTGGCGAAGTTCGGAAAGCTCCTCAGAAGAAACCGACCGCTCCTCGATCAAGTGACGCATCAGTGGCATCGTCGATCCGCCGAAAAGACGTGAGACGAGCTCATCGACAGTCGCTTTGACGACGGCAGCCGCTCTGGCCTTGGCCGAATAGATCCGTGTTTTCCCTTGCAGAACCGACGAAGCGTAACCCTTGGTCTCAAGCCGCCGCAGATAAGTCTGGACGGTGGAGAAGTCCATGTCCTGGGGGGAGGGCAGGGCGGTGTGGATCTGACGAACCGTGGCAGGGGAGTGGTCCCACAGCAATCGTGCCACCACCATCTCTCCTTTTGAAAGAGCCGGTCTTTTCGCCATCCTCTACCTCCGTGATGCCAACATACTACTGAACCAGTACATTTGTACTGGAGCCAAGATACACGTACGACTGTACTGGAATCAACCCCGAACCGGACTTTCCTAAACTTTTCTCGTTCTTTGACGGTAGGTGCGAATGGACTTGGAGAGATGCGAACGGCGAAAGCCCTTGCCGGACAAAAGTCGCTGGAAGTCTTCGGCGTGATCAAAGTGTTGCAGCTGGACGTGGTAATAGTTCACGAACTCGAGAATGGCCAGCAAGCAAAGCAGGCTCGCTCCCACAAGACTTGCGGAAATGCGTGGCAATGTCGAGATCGCCTCAGCGACGGTGGCAATCAAAGCGAGGATTGTCAGTATCAATGCCGGCCAGCGGGCTAGATCTAGCCAAGGCGTCCATTGCTCTTCGGACTTGGAATTTCCTTCCAGTCCGTCGACGACCATTTTCCAAGCGAAGGTGCCAACGACAAGCAGGAATGAAGTGGCAAGCATGGCAGTCAGGACCGCGATAGTAATCTTCCCTTTCGCAAAGATTGAGATGAGAAACCAAGCGATGACGGGCACGAGAACAACATTCGCACCTTCCATCATCCAATACGGCTTCAGTCGCTTCAGCAACTTGTCGCGCCGCGCCGAGGCCGTTGTGGTGTTTTCTCGAGGCTCCGGATTTGGTTCGGAGGTTGATGGGATGGTGTCAGTCGACATGGTTGCAATCAAGTTTATCGATCAGGGAAGATGGAGCCCCTAGTGTGACCTTGATGATCCTGGGAAGCAAGGCTTCAAAAAGATGGCGAGAGGAATGCGGGCGAGGGTAGGGGGGGAACGAAGTTTGAAGTTGGAAGTTCGAAGTTTGAAGATGGGGGCATGAGTGTCGCTGGACGGGCGGCCGAGCTTTTTGCGCATTCGGAACACACAGCGTACTGGGTTGATTCTGTTTCTTGGTTAGCCGCCGCGCAGGGGTGAAAGTCTGTTTGATCGTTAAAGACTCGTTCTTGGGACGATCCTTTGGAATCCGTCAGGTTGACGGAGTTGGAGTTCTTGGCAAAGTCGAACGCCCTGCTCGGGCGGGATTGTTCAGGCTTGCTTTATCGGAAAACCTCGCTCAGGCGGAAATTTTTGGATTCCTGGCTGACCAGAATTCTCGCGGCGTTTGATTTGTACTGATCGCCGAAATGTTCCGATGGCGATGCGCTAAATGATCGGGCAAGTCGCGAGCTCGTGAAGGTCTTGTTGGGAGGTGCGACTGCGGATTGGATCGTGTCTTGGCGTCCGAATTAGGTTGCGAGCATGACGGATATCGAGTCCGGGTCGCGAAAAGTTCTGACGTGAAGCGATCAAAGAAATGGGTTCAAAAAGAAGTGGTTTGAGGGTGTCTCTGCAGAGCAGGCCCGCCAAAAACCCGATTTGCAACGTCCGATAATGTTTCTTATGTTCGGTTTGCTATTCAATTTTGCCTGGGTTTTTGAGGTTTTGTTGCTTCCTGGCAAATCGCAACTCCCGCGGATTCGAAATCAAATCGAGTGTGCTCCCTCTCCTCTACCGATCAAGCACTTCAACTTCAACTTCAACTTCAACTTCAACTCGTACTCGTACTCGTACTCGTACTCGAATTTCGAAAACTCCCCGCTCCAATCCCAAAGCAAACCAAGATTACAAAGTGCCGCTTGGATTGGTGTGTCGGCCCTCCAGGCCTTTCGATTTAGTGAATACGGATTCCGGGGGCTTTGCCCCCGGCAGAGGATGTGCCAGCCCTTCAGGCTTGATTCTTTGCAAAGCGGCCAATCGAACTGTCCAGCAGATGCACCGCGACAACCAGAGTCAACGGAATTCGATTTTTCATGCGAACAGGAAATTTGCCGCTGGTCCGCATAGGCAGCTGCTTGGGATTCGTTTTGTGCAATCCCATTCCTCAACGCTGCCGCTCCATTTTGCTCAATCCGATTTGTCCAGGACTTTCGATTAGTTCTTTCGAGCTTTGCTTAACGAAGGACGGTTGCTTGATCCATTCGTGTTTGTACCGCGGCTGACATCGAGCACGAGCACCATTTCATTGAGCACGAGCACGAGCACGAAAGAAAAACGAAAATGGAAACTTGGGCCGAAGGAGTCGGGCGCTGAAATCCCGCCGGGCCTTGAAAAGAGCAGGGCCCCTGCCCTGCCCCACATCCAGTTATGGTTGAGCGCGAGCCCTGACCACAAATATAGGAATGCTGCAAATGGGAAGATATACAGAATGCGATCATTTCATTCCACTTACTTGTCTGCGACAACGACGGCTTTCGGCATCTAACGAAAGATCAAAAATCATCCTCAAAAACCATTTTTTGTTTGCAATCGCAAAAGCGAATCGCTACAACCGATAACATCCGCGAAAGCATGAACGTTCGTTTGAAGGGCAATCACATGCAATCACATGCAATCACACGCAATCACACGCAATCACACGCAAGCACACGCAAGCTCATGCAGTGTCTCTTTTAAACCTTCGGTTCACTGCTAATTCCTTTGTTGCGAAGGGGCTTTTGACTGCACTGTTGAACCTGCAATTTCTTGCTGGCGTCTTGCACAGCCAGCAAGATGAATCTGTGCAGAAACAAATCAATACTGCAACTCATCGATTGGATTTCGGCTCTCTGCAAGTCAACAAAGTTTATACGAAGTCGTTTTCAGTGAAGAATCCCTTTTCCGTCGACGTTACCGTGGAGAGCGTGCAATCTTCGTGCGGATGTGCGGTGCCATCCCTACGGTCCAATATCGTTGGTGCAAGCGACAGTTTCGAGGGTGAGGTATCTCTAACGGCACCTGGGTATTCTGGATCCATTGGCAAGCAGATTGTGCTCAACGGCAAAAGCCAGGATTTGCCGTTCGAGCTTGTTTTAGAGCTTATCGGTGAGGTTCATGAAATCCTTGAAATCAAGGGAGATTCGAAATGGCCAATCTACAGTCCCAACAGTCCAGGTGCTAACGGTCCAAAAAATGACTACCGATTTCAAATACGAAATTACTTTGTTGAGGGGCATTTTCCGATCGTTTCCGTTGATAACGCGAAGGTAAAGGAAATCCGGGAGGTCGAAATTCACGAGTCGCTTGCAGCGAGTGGAGTTGTTGGAGTTTGGGAAGTAGTTCTTTCAAAACCACCGGTGTGGAAGAGAATTATTGGTTTTCCAAATATGGTTGAGCTAAAGGTTCAGCAGGAAGATCAAAGCGGCAATGTTTGGAGGGCGAACAGTAGCATTCTCATTGAAACAGCAAGGGCCGTAATATTTCGCCCCCGAGTTCTTCGGCTTTCGGACAACGAAGAAGATGTTTGTTCTTGCGAAATCTTTGTCCGCGAATTGGAAGTGAAAGACTTGACCTTCAGCGCGATTGGGATCGACCGCCAAGTGATATTACCGATTAGGAATCAACGAACGGAGGGACGGTTCTTTAGGTTTGAACTTTTGAGATCTCAATGGCGTGAAATTCTAGAAGATGGTGATCGAATTCAAGTTTCGTTTGGGAATGAAGAAAATTTTTGGGAGTATTCAAAATGAAGAGCGTATTCTGCAAATCGGTCTTTGGTTTCGTCGGATTGATGAGCTTTTTTGCGACAGATATCGCGATCGCGCAAAACGATCCGCGAGCACATTGTTATGGGCATTTTTTGCCAGAGTGTCCACCTGCACAAGCATGTACTGACACTCGATGCAGTATTCCGACGGAACAGCAAATCCAGGAAAATTTAGAGTACCAAATTTCGGATATTGGAATTCCGGTGGGGGGCAATCAGCATGGTATTTTGAGAATACGAAGTCAGGATTTTAATTGTCCTTCAACGGCTAATTACGACGAAGGGCAGAGCATGCCTGCCAACAATTGTAGATTTCCGGACAACGCAGCGGAGTACCCAAGCGGAAGATATGATTCAAAAACAAACACCCCTCTGAAAGCTGTGTGTTTTAAACGCAAAAAGTGTCTGCCCGACCGGTGCCTTGCTATCGAGGTTGACCCAACACCCAGGACGCTGACTCGAACTGTCATGAATTCGGATGGCACTACTAGCAGTATTTCCAAGAAATATCTGGTATACAAGTACGTATGTGATGGCAATGGGCCGACGGAAGTTGGTTCTGTTGAAAGCGCCGAATATTATGAATGCGAAACAACAGATGCTTGTCCTCCTCCGGGTGGCAGCAGTGGCGGTGGAAGCAGTGGCGGTGGAAGCAGCGGCGGTGGAAGCAGCGGCGGTGGAAGCAGCGGCGGTGGAAGCAGTGGTGGTGGAAGCAGTGGTGGCATTTTCGGATCGAGGAAATCATGAAAATTGCTACCTTAACCGGTTTGATCGCAATCTTACTACTAAGCACTCTGAGCAAGGCATTGGCTCAACAGGCTTCGAAAAAGGCCGATGACGAAGAACCTGTAGAAACGGTTCAATTCGATGAGGTGCTAAAGGAGCTTGTTAGATTACGTGATGTGCCCATGGTCTATGACTTGGAATACACCCTTGTTACGCAGCATCTTAATAACGTTGACTACAGCGACAGTATCCTACCAACCGAGCTCATACCGAAGTTAGGGCCTGAGGAGCAAGGCCTGGATCGACTTGTCGAAACACGTGGTGTTTTAAGGGTCGATGAATTGCGAGAATGCCTCTACTTTGACTCTAAATCCGATATTGTTGATGTGTTAGAAGATAAGCAGAAAGCGACGATTCAAGAGCTAACCAACAATGAGCTCCCCAATGTGGCGATTGAAATCGATTCGCGAAAAAAGCGAGTCTATTTTTTCGATCGACAACGGCTCGTGGAAGGGCACTCGAAACAGTTCGAACTAGAAATCCCGATCCGATTTCGACTTTTCGGGCTCGCGTTACCATACCACATTCGAAAGGGACTTCCCTTTGCTGCGGTCGCGAAAGAGATGCACACCAATTTTCACAAGTTTGAGTGTCCGGTCGATAGCGACGGTGTCGTAACGATTGACCTTCGGAATGAAATGTACTGGATTGACACGACGCGGGGCCACTGGCCGCTGGGGCGTGAAGCCTACACATTCGATAGACGGGGTGGCAAAGAACGCAAAGTTCCGGTTGAAAGTTCGCGATTGGAGCTGTGTGAGTTTAATGGGGAATGGCTGCCAAAAAGCGTGAAAGTCTACGAAAGTGGTGTGACGCAATGGTACACGTTCGACTGGAAAAGCTTTGACCAACCGCTTCCGGAGAATGCGTTTGATCTCGAAAAGAACGTAAAGGAACGATTCATTGATAAGGCGAAGGAGAAAGCCAAGGAGTGATGGCCTGCCCTGCCCTGCTCCGTCTCAAGCTATAATCGCGTCCAGGTCATTTTCGTTTCCTCAAGAGAAAGCCAATCCTCGATGCGTCGCACTTTGATCGCTGCCGCCATCTTGTCCATTTCTTGTTTCACTCAAACCGTTCGCCTAAGCGGCCAAGATCCCAGCACTTCTCCCGTTGTCCCAGGGATCTCTTCCGCCATGCGAAAGTTTTCCGAAGACAAAGAGATTGCCGGTTCCGTAACTTTGGTTGCCACAGCCAATTCTATCCAGCATCTGTACGTGGACGGGTTTGCCGACTTGGCATCAAAGCGACCGATGCGCGAAGATTCCATCTTCTGGATCGCGTCCATGACAAAACCGATGACTGGCATCTGTGTCATGATCTTGGTTGAAGAAGGAAAGTTGTCCTTGGATGCACCGATCTCGGACTACCTGCCAGAAATGAAAAACCTAAAGCTAGAAGACGGTTCGCCCGCATTGATCACGTTGCGGCATTTGCTGACTCATACTTCTGGAATGGCAGAACTTGCCGGCAGCGAAGCCTACTCGTCCAAGACACTAGCGGAAGCAGCCGCAAAATACGCCAAGGTCAAAGTGCTTTTCACCCCCGGATCGAAATGGCAATATAGCCAGACCAGTATCAATACCGCTGCAAGAATTGTCGAAGTGGTCTCCGGAGTCCGTTTTGATCAGTTCTTGGAAGATCGAGTCTGCAAACCGCTCGGAATGAAAGATACGACTTTCTATCTATCCGAAGAACAAATGACGAGAGTCGCTAAGTCGTACAAACGAACAGAAAACGGGAACTTGGAAGAAGCGCCCAATCTTCTCCTGGCGGGCAGGGCCCCAACCGATCGCAATCGAATGCCTGCCGCCAACGGTGGGCTTTTTTCGACGGCCCGTGATTACTCGCGTTTCTGTCAGATGCTGATCCAAGATGGGACGCTCGATGGAGCACGTATCCTGTCTCCAGAGTCGGTCCTGACATTTCGTACGCCATCCACGGGGCAGCTCACCACAGGTTTCACGCCTGGCAATGCATGGGGAATCGGATGCTGCGTGATCCGTGATCCGAGCAATGTGACAGCCATGTTGTCACCCGGTTCGTTCGGTCACGGCGGCGCGCATGGAACTCAAGCCTGGATCGATCCCGTGAAAGGCCGCTGTTACATCTTGATGACCCAGCGAGCGAACTTCCCGAATTCCGACGCATCGAACGTACGAAAGGAATTTCAATCCGAAGCAGTGAAGGGGCTTGAGAAGTTTGAAGTTAGAAATTAGAAGTTTGAAGCAACAAGCGGGTTACAAGATTTTTTCGAACTTCAAACTTCAAGCTTCTTTCAGCCCTCGATCATCGCTCCATGCACGGTGGATGTTCCGTCGTCGAGCATCTCGAGATAGGTTCCCATTTCGCGGAACTTATCGTAACGTTCGCTGACCAATGCTTCGGGACTTAGCTTGACCAATTGATCGAGCGTCTTCGAAAGATAGTTCTTCAATCGCGAAGCCATTTGATGGTGATCGCGATGAGCGCCCCCCAGCGGTTCTTCGATCACGTCGTCGACAACCTTCAGCCGGGATAAGTGCGACGATGTAAATCGCAAAGCGTCAGCGGCTTTGTTTGCAAATTGGTGGCTCTTCCAAAGAATGCCGGCACAACCTTCGGGACTGATGACCGAATAGTACGAATACTGGAGCATGGCGATTCGATTGCCAACACCGATGCCAAGCGCTCCACCGGATCCACCTTCGCCAATCACCACACAGATGATGGGTGTCTCGAGCTGGCTCATGAGGAACATGCTTTCCGCGATCACTTGCGCTTGGCCGCGTTCTTCCGCACCGACGCCGGGGAACGCACCAGGAGTATCGATGAAGCAGATGATGGGAAGCTTGTACTTTTCGGCCATCTTCATTTTGGACATGGCTTTGCGGTAGCCTTCTGGATGAGCGCATCCAAAATGGCACGCGGCGCGTTCTTTATAGGTTCGGCCCTTTTGATGGCCGACCACCAACACTTTGTGTCGCCCCAGTTTCGCAAATCCAGTCAACATGGCGCGGTCGTCGCCGAAGAACTTATCACCGTGCAGTTCAATAAACTCATCGAAGGCAAGGTTCAAGTAGTCTTTGGTGTAGGGACGGTCTTTGTGCCGGGCAACTTGGACAATTTGCCAAGGAGTAAGGCCGGCATAGATCTCGCGAGTCGTCTCCGTCCACTTGCGACGCAACTGCCGAATCTGTTCTTGTTCTGCTTCGCTACGGCTATCGTTCTTTTCAAGAGCCTTTAGCTGCGTTTCGAGATCCAGAATGGGTTGTTCGAATTCAAATCCAGGTGCTGTGGTGCTCATAGGTATCTGGTGAATGAAATTAGCTTGAGCCGCGGGCGCTAGCCGCGTGGTTGATGGTCGTTGAGAGTTTCGCAGCTAGCGCTTGCGGCTCAGTTTGTTTCGAGGCAAATAATGCGTTGACGCTACGTTGGATTTTCCATTCGTCCGCCGGTTGGGAAATCATCGAAAATCGAAGTTTCGGGAATGCGCGGTTGTTTCTTGAAGATAGGTGTAGCTCGTACCAACTTTAAAACGTCCCACATCGTTTGCGGCCGCTCTTCGGGTTTCTTCGCGAGCAGTCTCTTGATCAAATTGTTGAACTCGGGCGTGATATTCTCATTGGTAACCAGTGCCGACGGCGGAGTTGCCGAGAGATGCTTGCTGAGAAGATCGTTGGGTGTGTTGCCGGTATAAGGAGCTTTGCCGGTGCACAATTCGAACAGCATGCAGCCCATCGAGTAGATATCGCTGCGTTGGTCGAGCGTCAGGCCACGGATCTGTTCCGGCGACATATACGACCGAGTTCCCTCGACCTTATTCTTGCCGCCGAACAATCGGCTTAAGCCCGTTTTGACTTTCCGGGAAATGGTAAAGTCGATCAGCTTGACTTCGTAGTCGCGGCTGAGCAGCAAGTTGTCCGGCTTGATGTCGCAATGGACGTAGCCTTTGGAGTGGAAATAATAGAGTGCTTCCGATGCCTGCTCGACGATGCTCGTCAGCTTGAACGCGATGGGCTCGGGACCGCGTCGCATGGCTTGCTTCAAGTTGATTTCGCTGAAAAGCTCCATCACAATGAACGGGGTTTCGGCGTCGGTTTTGTATTCGACGATCTTGATGATGTTTTTGTGGCTCAGAGTGCTCGCGATCTCGAACTCGTGCTTCAGAAACGCGATTTCCTCTTTGTTTCCTCGTTGTTCCGGGCGAAGGACCTTTAACGCGTATCGTTTTTGCCCATCGTCGCGGATGGCTTCCCAAACTTGGCAGGTACTGCCAAGCCGGATCAGGCGAGTCAACCGATAGGGACCCAGGAAGTCGCGAACTTTTACCATTGCTTTTGGATTGGATGCAAACGAGTGAGCCAAAGACATCGCCGAGCGAGTCACTGAATAGTCAGTACTATAAGCAGAATCGGTGCAAACCGAAAGGTTTAACACGCGCCCCCCTGCCCTGCCCCAAGAACAAAGGGCTTTTTGCCGCAAATTCCCCATGTATTTCGCCTCTGCCCCCCCCTGCCCTGCTCCGGGTTGCGAGGTAGAGCACTCATCGCCTGGCTCCGCCTAGGGACGCAATGCACTGGAGGCTCCTGCCTCCTGAAGTTGTAAGTGCATGCCTAGCGCGAGGCGGAGCCTCCAAGGCAGTGCGTTTCAAGGCGGAGCCTTGGAACGAGAGTAAACCGCAATTCAACAGCCACTCATCTTCAAACTTCGAACTTCCAACTTCAAACTTCGCCATCCCCGCATGGATGCGTAAACTGTCCGATCCAAAGGGGCGTGCATAAGCTATAATTGTTCACGCAGGGCATGCCTACGATGGAATCCATAGGGAGAGAATGATGGGCTCATTGATCAGCGAAACGCCGGAAACGCGGATGGTGCTTCGTAATGTAAGTTGGGAGACCTTCGTCGCTTTGGCGGACGAGCGTGAGGGTTCGGTGCCGCGTATGACTTACGACGAAGGAGTGTTAGAGATGATGAGTCCGAAACGCAAGCACGAGAACCTTGGCTGCCTTATTGGGCGAATGATCGAAGTGTATTCGGAGATCCGTGGGATTGAAATACTGAGTGTTGCATCGGTTACTGTAAAGCGAAGCGATCTGCAAAAAGCGTATGAAGCGGACGAGTCGTACTATGTGACCAACATCGATCGAGTTCTTGCAAAAGAGGAGCTTGATTTTGAAGTGGATCCCGCACCCGATCTGGTCGTTGAGATAAAGCTCACGTCATCTGCCATCGACAAGTTGGCGCTTTTCGCTGGGATGCAAGTTCGCGAAGTTTGGCGTCATGATGGCGATACCCTTCAAATCTATCGTTGGACGAACGGGCAATACGAGCCCATTGCATCGAGTATTGAATTGCCAGGGTTGGAGGCACCGCTGATTGATCGGTTTCTTGGGCAACGTTTGCAATCGGGTGAAACCACTTTGATTCGTGCCTTTCGAAATGCGGTCCAATAGGAACAGGGCCAGCGAAGATGACACAACCCAAATTTCCAGCTCCTGTTCCACCCGACCCCGAGGTGGTTCGAGAGCGCATGGCCGCATGGTATCGGGCGATGGAATTTAGTCATGAGATGTTGATGGCCGGTCTTCGAGATCGAATTGGTCCAGACGGCGACATTCAGGAAGCCTACCGAAAATGGAATGAGGATCGTCGCAGCAGAAAATGGCGGCAGGCTGATGAAGATCAAAACAGGAATACTCTACCTGAGGTAAATGACGATGCCCCCTAGTCTGCTTATGCAATCTTTGGAACAAGTTTGGAAACTTTTAAGGCCATTCGAGGACCGGTTTGCGATCGCTGGGGGGCTAGCGGTATCGTACTGGGGATTTGCGAGAAGCACTCAAGACATTGACATCGCGATCGCAATCCAAGATTCAACATCGTTCGATGCTTTCCTTCGATCTAGCGGAATGTTCCCTGCTAAGGCAAGGCACATCACGTCGCTTGGGAGCTTACAGGTTTCCCAATGGAGATTGACGTTGCCTGACAGTTATGTTGACATCGACGTTGACTTCCTTGTTTCCCAGTCGGAATTTCATGGGCTTGTTTTGGACCGAGCAGTAACTGGAAGCTTCCAAGGGGTGGAATGTCCTATTCGAATTTTGAGTTGCGAGGACTTGATTTTATTCAAAGCAGTCGCGGGTCGAATGATTGACTTAGCGGACATCGAAGAATTGATTCATCTGCACAGAGATCGCTTGGATCGCGATTATCTTGCCCTTTGGGCCGCGAAGTTGGGCGTAACGCTAAACAAGTTCCGCTAACAAATGAAGCACATTGCGAAGTCTGGGATGCACGGTTTCGGACTTTAGGAAAACTAAGAGAGGCCGAGGTTTTTAGCACTCGTCCCCATGGGTACTCAGAAAGAACAAGAATCGCCGCTTAACGCAAGTCGTTGCGCCGAAGCGACGCCTGCTTTGCCCTGCTCCCTTCTCCACCGGTACTCCGGGGGAGAAGGGCTGGGGATGAGGGGGGACGACATGGCCATTGTGCACTTATCGATGGCTGACGGATGGTTCCTTAGTGGGATTAGCAGCAATCTGTAGAAACGGTTAATTCAAGTCCCAGATCCCGTCTGTTAAACCAAGAATTTTATCCTTCACTTGTGGTGGTGCGGTTTTCAATACTGTTTTGGTGGCTTCCAAGAGGCAAGTCGATTTTACCTCCATAATCTGCTTGTTCGCTTCCTCTAATTCCGCCTTGATTGAATTCAGATCGTCGTCTGATAAATGGAAGTGCCTCGCCATCTCTGGGCAAACTGCCAGAGTTAGATTGCTGCGAATCATTTCTTGCTGAATCTTTTGCGCAATTGCGAATCTTTGTCGATTGCTGAGTATGTCATCCAATCGGTTCGAGACTTCGACTGCGGAAGAACGGTTTCCAGTAACTGCCTTCGCTGAAAGCTCGTCCAGCAAGTCATTCATCTTCTTCTGTTGCTCCAGAGATAAAGCAAGCTCATTTGGGAGCGGGATTAGTGTCCCTAACGTAAGCTGTCCAATTGGGTTAGTTTGAGGTAGAACAGCGATTTTCTCCCAGTCCGATCCGTTGGTGTCGATCTTAAAATTGCTACCAACAAACGACCAAAAGACATCTTGAGTTTCTGGTCGAAACGCATCCGAAATCGCCTGAGTAATCAGTTTGTCCAGTTTCGTATCGACTTCTTCGGTTTGAATGCGCATTGCAGTGTATAGCTTTTGTGCTTGCTCGGGTTCAACCTCGAGTTCGTGTAAAACCAGAGGCTCGAAAAGGCTATCCGGATAGCGGAATCTCGCATTTATGTAAATGATTCTGATTTTATCAGCTTGTGCTTTAGACAGTACTTTGCTTAGGTAAGTTCTCGATTCAGACTCAAGTGCAGTTCGGCTTCCTCCCCTCAGGTTTGGGTAAGTTCTCGGTGAAGACTCAAGTGCAGTTCTGCCTTCTATCCCCAGACTTCCCGATTGTAAAGTCTCGCGAACATCAGCAAGTTGCTCATCGGTGATTTCTAACTTTCGCCTCAACTCGTCATCTTCATTAATGGACAAAAGAGCGCCTAAACCAAAAACATCCGATAAGATGTTGACACGAGGAATGGACCCAAACCCGCGTGTTGGGCCATCAGCCTGCAAACCGTTACATAAAAGAACAAGCACAAGAAAACATGAAGTCCATACGGTTCGTTTTGCTAGAAAATCCAAACTCATGCATTGATACTCCATTAAAACTACGATGAAAAGTATTAGTACCAACGGACGATGCTTAGCGTCTTGGTTCAGACCAGACATTTCCGTTATCGGTGCAAAGGCAAGCCATCTCTTCCAATAGACGATCTTGTTGGTGACTCATGTCCTTCAAGTCCTTACATGGACGGGCAATCACATCGGCGTTCGAGTACCCACACGATGCATAAAGATGCTTCCATTCAGGGACGAGCATAACAGCACCCTGGTGAATTTGTCAAGCAGTCCAGCTTTGGAGGTGAGGGTGTGTTAGCACTCGTCTCCTGGCTCCGCCTGGGGACGCAATGCACCGGAGGCTCCTGCCTCCTGAAGTTGTAAATGCATGACAAACGCGAGGCGGAGCCTCCAAGGCAGTGCGTTCCAAGGCGGAGCCTTGGAACGAGAGCAAGCACTTACCGCTTCACTTTGCCCCCTTCTCCCCCGGTACTCCGGGGGAGAAGGGCTGGGGATGAGGGGGAAGACGTGGCTATCGGGCACTGCCGATGTTCGACTGCAGATACGACAATAAGTCGGCCATGCCTTGAAGTTCTAGTTGTGTTTCGATTCCTTCGGGCATCAGCGATACTTTCGAAGACTTGATCTCCGCGATGTTCGATCGATCCACGGTTTCAGATAGATTCTCACCGCGCACTAAAGTCACGCTTGTGGCGGTTTCTTCCAAAATCATACCGGTCACAATACGCTCATCCACCGTGACGATGGTGTAACTCAAGTACTGAGGATTCACCTCGCGGTTCGGTTCGATCACGTTCTGCAAAATCGCTTCGGCGCCGCGGAACTGGTACGAAGCTAGGCTCGGGGCGAGCTCATATCCGACTCCGTCTAGTCGGTGGCATGCGGCGCACACTTTTGCAAAGGCTTGTTTCCCTCGTTCTGTGTTCCCCGGCATGGTCAAGGCAGCGCGGTACTTGGTTAGCACCTCTTGGCGATTGCTGGTGGGCTGAGCCTTCAGCACCGAGTCGGCAAGTTTTTGAACGCTTGCGTTCGGATGATTGCGTAGGCTTGCGATCTTCGCTGGTTCTAGCTCGTTGATGGCGAAGCCCCCCTGCCCTGCCCTGCCGAGCAACGCTTCGATCCAGGCTGCACGCGAAAACAAAACGTCCGAAGCGAGCGATCGCATTCGTGGGCTCAGGCTTGGCCATGCGTCTAACAATACCGTCGCCACTTCGGGGGAAGGGTATTGCATGAGTGCTTTCGTTGCCGCTTGTTGCACCGGCTGCGGTTCACGCTGATTCAAAAGTCCAGCAAGCAAAACGATGTCCTCCGGCGATTGTTCGATCGATACGATATCAATGGCTTCGGTGCGGTCCGCAATCGCAAGGCTCGGATCCAAGCACCGGGTTCGGGATTCGGAAATGAGTTTCGTACAGGCTGCATTCAAACCAGTTAGTTTTGATAGTGCGGCGGTTCGAGCCGCGATGTTTGGAATGCGTTGTTGCAAGGCCTTGAGCAGGCCGATGCACGCTTGCCGTTGGTGCGTTTCCTGATCCATGGACAGCAGGATCGTTTCCAGTTCGGTCCAGGATTCGACGGGTGTTTGTTGGCCGGCTAGCATGGCGATCGTTTGCCAAACCGGTAGCGGCACTTCAGAACTCCCCCCCCTGCCCTGCCCTGATTGCAGTCTTTTCCATGCTGAAAGACCGTTGGGGCCGATGGCGTTGAGGCTTGCAGCTTGAAGCCATCTGTCGTCGGATGCAAGTGCCAGCAGCCCTAACGCGACCGTAAGTCGTTCGGATTCTGGTAAGGAGTACCGATTCAATGAGAGAGCCAGTTGCAATCGAACGCGAGGGTCGGGATCCTGGGCAAGGGCCGCAAGAGCCGTAGTAAGCTGTTCGTTTTTGGTCGTTTCATTCCAGCGAATGGCCCATTCGCGGATGCGTGGGTGCGAATCCTGAAGAGCTGCCTGAATCACCCCCCTGCCCTGCCCTGCCCCGATGCTTGCAAGCACTCCCAACGCATGCAACCGGGCTGGCGGAAACGCGGATGAGCTCGCGATCGAATCAAGAGCGACCATCGACTTGGGAGAGACCTGGACATCGCGTCGGCCGGCAAGGCGTTCATAGAGCAGACGCGACGCGGTGTCCCGATGCCAACCATTAGGATGTTCCAGAGTCGCGATCAGTTGATCGATAGTAGCTCGCCCAAGCTCAGGCGCAGGTGGTTGTTTGTAACCGTTGGGTACCAGCCGGTAGATGCGGCCTCGATCGCGTCCGCTGGTCAGGTCGAGATGTTTCTTAATCTCTTCGGGAAGCGATTTCGGATGTTCGATCACTTCGCGGTACAAGTCCGCAATGTATAAAGTTCCATCAGGTGCGTTTGCGAATTGGACAGGGCGGAACCAAATATCGGTGGCTGCGATCAGTTCGGATTCTTTGTCGACCCGTTCGCCGACCATGGCGACTCCGGATTCCGAAAGTCGTTTGCGGTGGACAATGTTGCTGCCGACGTCACCGATGATGGCCATGCCTTTCAGGTCGTCGGAGAAGGCGTTGCCGCGGACGATGGTAACTCCGGTTCCACTGGTAAAGTAGCCGGCCGCCCTGCCCCCCCCTTCAATGGGCCCAGCGGCTTGATTGGAAACGCGAAGCCGAGTGCGAACGTTTCGCCAGGGCTCGACGGGACTCAGACGGAACACATTGGCTTGAGGGCCATCGGCTGCGATACTCAGTCGGGACGGAGGTAAGGGGACGTTGCTGTTGGCGGTGATGTATTGATCGTCATACAGATACATCTGCAAATGATCGCTGTTGTGGCAGGTGAATCGTCGACCAAAGTCATCGAAGCTCATGCCGTGTTGACCGCCACCACTTTCTGGCCGAAGCTGCATCGTCTTTGGATCGAATGAAAAATCTCGACCGTTCAAGTTGAGCGGTGCGACTTCGGGCTTGGAGGGCTGAACCACAGTTGCACCGGAGCTGCTGACCTGGCAATAGATACGGTTGTCGATCCCCCAGCAGAAGCTATTGAGAAGTCCTTGAACGTTGTTCCGGCCGAAACCGGATAGGACTTTGGTTTGGATATCGGACTTGCCATCACCGTTGGTATCCTTCAAGAACCAAATATCAGGTGCGGCCGCAACAAAAACGCCGCCGTCATAGCATAGGACTCCGGTTGGCCACGACAGGTTGCCGGCAAAGAGAGTGCTGGTTTCATATCGCCCATCTTGGTCGCGATCTTCCAGCAGACGGATCGCCCCTAGCGATTCGGTGTCCTGTTCGGAGTAGTCGCACATTTCGACGATATACATGCGTCCATTTTCGTCAAACGACATGGCGACCGGATCGCGGATCTCCGGTTCAGCTGCGGCCAGCTCCAATCGATATCCTTCCGGCACGCGAATGGACCGCATGGAATCTTGAGGGGACAATGCTGGTATTCTGGGCAGTTCTGCGGAATAGTCGGGTTTGGCCTGAGTTGGGGCGGCATCCTGGCCGGCGAGGAACGGAGCCATCCAAGTCAATACCAGAAATTGGAGCCAAGTAGGAAGGAAGCTTTGAACTAGCGTTGACCTGTTGCGATTCAAGGTTGTATTCCTTCTGTTTTGATTCGGTTTACTTTGGATTCGGTGGCGAATTACAAATTGGCTGAAGGTTCATTTTTCTTTATACAATGATTGCCTATAATGCGTCGGTCCGTGTGGCATCGTCGCAAGGAAATCCGACACCATTCTCCAACTTTGGTCTGTTTTTTCTATAGTGACTCTTTCCTTGGATTCGATTCCACAACCGCCCTCGGGAGCTCTGACTCTGGAAACGCCAGCATTGGCGGTGGTAGACCTGTGGAAAGCTTACGGAAACAATCAAGCCCTTCAAGGGACTTCGTTTGTGCTCAATCAGGGCGAAAGGCTTGCTTTGCTGGGGCCTAACGGTGCGGGCAAGACCACCTTGATTCGGTCCATGTGTGGGCGAGTGCGACCGGATCGCGGTCAAGTTTTCTTGCTGGGGAAGTCGATTCGGGACCCGGATGTGTTGCTTCAGATGGGGGTGATTCCTCAGGATTTGGCGATTTACGCTGATTTAACCGCCAAGCAAAATCTGGAGTGTTTCGGGCAGCTTCATGGTTTGCGGTCGCGGAAATTGAAAGAACGAGTCGCTTGGGCTCTGAATTGGATTGGCCTTGAAGATCGGGCTCATGAGTTGACCAAAGGGTTTTCGGGCGGGATGAAGCGTCGCGTCAACATCGCCTGTGGGGTGCTGCATCGGCCAAGGATCTTGCTGTTGGATGAGCCGACGGTGGGGGTCGATCCGCAAAGCCGGCAGCGAATTTTTGACATGCTTGACGAATTGAATGAAGAAGGGACCAGCATCGTTCTGACGACGCACCATTTGGATGAAGCGGAGACGCGGTCGGATCGGATCGTGATTGTCGATCACGGCAAAGTGGTTGCGGAGGGGACGATTGATCATCTGATTGAATCCACCATTGGAACTCAGCGTCAGGTAACAATTCAAGCGTCGGGCCTATTGGTTGCGGCGCCACCTGGTTTGGAGTGGGATAGCGAGAAGGGGCGATTTGTTTGCTGGGTGGACAACGTGGCGGACGAGCTGCCAGGCATCTTAGAACGGATACAAAAAGTAGGCGGGGTGGTACTGGATCTCGAAGTGCATCAGCCTAACTTGCATGATGTCTTTCTTCATTTGACAGGCAAGGAGCTGCGAGAATGATTTGGACAGTCATGCAAACAAGCTGGCGTCGGCTAAAGAACAATCGCTCGGAACTGTTTTTAACCTTCATTGTGCCGATCGTATTCTTCAGCATCTTCGCGGTCATTTTTGGCTCCAGGGATTCTGCTTCGTCGACGCCCAAGATCAAGATTGCCATTAGCGATACGTCGGGAGCCGCATTGTCCGAACGGGCGGTGAAGCTTCTGGAGGAGCAAAAATCGCTCCGCATATCCGAGAACAGCCGGTCCCATGGGGCCAGCAAAGAGGGAGCCACTGGGGCATCGACTGGGGCATCGACTGGGGCATCGACTGGGGCATCGACGGTCAGCAGATCGGCGGCCGAGGATTTAGTTCGCCGCGGGATGGTTTCGGCTGCCATTGTTTTTGAAAAGAGTGAACTCGCAGATTCGGCGAACGGATTACCCAAGATTGAGATCCTGACGGATTCGTTTGATCAGGTGGCGTCCCAGGTGCTGGCGGCCATTGTTCAAAAGGCGGTGATGACCGCCAACGGTGAACTGCTCAAGGAAAAGTCAGACAAATTCGTTCAAGCCAATGCACCTACCCCAGCCAACGCATCGATGGTGAAATCATCGTTACCCATGAACCTTGTCCGGACAGCTGATTTTAATGCGAACGCTGGCTCCTCCGGGGCATCTTCTTCGTCGCTATCGCAGCCCCCTACGATTGACCTGGTGGATGTGATTGGTGGGAAGAAAACCAATCCGGTGGTTGCCATGTATGCTGCCGGCATTGCGGTCATGTTTTTGCTCTTTAGCGCCACGACCGCAAGTGGTTCTCTATTGGAAGAACGCGAGAATTCGACTTTGGATCGTTTGTTGTGCAGTCGTCTAACCATGGACCAACTGTTGCTCGGGAAGTGGGCTTATCTTACGGTGATAGGTTCGATTCAGATGGCGTTGATGTTCACTTGGGGAGCGATCGTCTTTGGAATCGATTTGCTCCATCATCTGGATGGGTTTGTTGCATTGACGCTGGTTACGGCGGGGGCTGCGGCTAGCTTTGCACTGATGTTGGCTGCTCTGTGCACGTCGCGGATGCAATTGGGTTGGGTTTCCACCATCGTGATCCTGTCGATGAGTGCGCTGGGTGGAAGTATGGTTCCTCGCTATCTGATGAGCGAAACCATTCAGAAAGCAGGATTGCTTACCTTCAACGCTTGGGCCTTGGAAGGGTACAACAAACTCTTTTGGCGTGAATTGCCTTTGGCCGATTTGAAATTGGAGCTGGCTGTTCTGCTCGGGTGTGGCTTTTTGTTTATTGTTGCGGCTCGATTGTTTGCGGTCCGTTGGGAACGTTCATGATTTGTCCGCTCGCTGAAAATCAAGTTCTACGTCGATCTTACTTACGATTGATCGAACAATGGAAGCGTATCGATCGGTTTCCCGAAGGAGAACGCAAACAAGCGGACTTGCAGCGCTGGCATCACGCAGTCGATCAGGCTCAAGAACAGTTTGCGAAACGGTCGGGCGTGCAGGTTCGATTGGAATATGATGCGGATCTGCCGATCGCCAGATATCGCGATCAGATTGTCGACTTGCTGGTCCATCGTCAAGTTTTGGTGCTGTGCGGCGAGACCGGTTCGGGCAAAAGCACTCAGTTGCCTAAGTTGTGTTTGGAAGCAGGGTTGGGCAAGACGGGTTGGATTGGGCACACTCAGCCACGTCGTTTGGCAGCTCGGTCGATCGCGCATCGGCTGGCGGATGAACTTGATTCGACCGTGGGTGCGGCGGTGGGTTTCAAGGTCCGGTTCAATGATCAGACCAAAGGAGACAGTCTGATCAAGTTGATGACGGACGGTGTGTTGCTGGCGGAGATCCAGCGCGACCGATTTCTGGACGCTTATGACTGCATCATTTTGGACGAGGCCCACGAGCGGTCGCTGAACATCGATTTGCTGATGGCCTACCTGCAAAGGCTTCTGCCGCGTCGGCCTGATTTGCGATTGATTATTACCAGTGCAACTATTGATGCAGAGCAGTACGCGAATCACTTTCAAGATGCTCTTGGGGCAGCGCCGGTTGTCAATGTGGAAGGGCGAGGCTTTCCCGTCGAAGTGCGCTATCGCGGTGCCATGAGTGTCCGCGAGGCCATGCTGGAGGAACGTCGCGAAAGCAACAGCGTGCTTGGCATGAAAGGGTCGCAAGCAGCCAGCATTGCCGAAGAGGACTTTGATTCGGTCGTCCAGCGATTTTGCAATGCGGTCGATGAGTTGCTTTCCGAGGGTCGTGGGGACATCTTGTGTTTCTTTGCGACCGAACGGGAGATCCGCGATGCAACCAAGCACTTGCGTGGGCATCTCACTCAACGTGGCTTGCACAACAACATTGAGGTGTTGCCGTTGTATGCTCGGTTGACCGAAGCGGAACAGCAACGCGTCTTTCAACCGCATCGGTTGCAGCGAATTGTACTGGCCACAAACGTTGCGGAAAGTTCGATCACAGTCCCGGGCATCCGTTACGTGATCGATACCGGTACGGCGAGGATATCGCGATTCGCAGCCAAGAGCAAAGTCCAGCGGCTGCCCATCGAACCAGTCTCGCAGGCGTCGTGCAATCAGAGATCGGGCCGTTGCGGGCGGTTGGAGGCCGGCATTGCGATTCGGTTGTACGACGAGTCGGACTATTTAGCCAGGTCCGCATTTGCGACCCCTGAAATTCGCCGCAGCGATCTTGCATCCACCATCGTGCATATCAAGTCGTTGGGAATCGAAGATGTAGAGGCATTGCCTTGGTTGGATCCACCTCGCCCCGAGGCCGTTCGGGAAGGGATGAATGTATTGCGCGAGTTATCGGCGATCGATGATGAAGAGCGACTGACAGAAACGGGCCGCAAGCTGGCTCGATGGCCGGTGAATCCAAGGGTTGGGCGAATCTTGATTGAAGCCGAGCGGAATGGGTGTCTGAACGATGCATTGATCATTGCCGCGGCGATTGAAACTCAGGACCCACGGGTCCGGCCGCCTGAAAAGGCGCAAGCCGCCGACGAAGCTCATCAAAAATTTCGAGACCCCAACAGCGACTTCTTGAGCTATCTAAGAATTTGGGACTTCTATCAAAAGTTACGCGAACAGTTGGGTCGGTCCCGTCTTGAAAAAGCCCTTCGCGAATCGTTTCTTTCGATGGTTCGTATACGTGAATGGGCCGACGTGCATCGGCAGTTGCTAGAGCAATGCAACGAGATGCGATTATCGACCGGAAAGCGCAAGCTGAATCTAGCCCCCATCGACATTCAAAGCTCTGCAAGTGCGGACCGCCGGCAAGCGGCGATCAAGCAACAGTCGTCACGGCGCTTTCAGGACAATTCGGTTTCCGAGCCCGCGATGGATGCTTCGTCGAACGATAGTAAAAAGCTGCCCGATGGCTATCAAGAACTCCATCAGTCTCTGCTGTGTGGGTTGCTTTCGAACATTTGCATGTTGGAAGATGTTGGCAAGTACAAGGGGGCTCAATCGCTGGAGGTGAATCTGTGGCCAGGGTCGGGAGTGAAGCAATCGCGGCCCAAGTGGATCGTTGCCTCGGAGCTGATCGAGACAACGCAGCGATACGCTCGGACCGTTGCCAAGATTGAATTGGAATGGATCGCTCGGTGTGCGGCTCATATGATCAAGTACACCTTCGATGAGCCGCACTTCAGCAAGAAGCAGGGGAGCGCGTTGGTGATGCGCAAGGGAACTTTGTTTGGCTTGCCCGTGTCACCTAAATTGGCGGTTCCGTTGGCACCCATCGATCCGGCGTTGGCTAGGAAGTTGTTGATTGAGGATGGACTGGCTGAGAATGAGCTGGTTTCTCGGGCAAGTTTTTGGCAGCACAATCAGCGGTTTTTGCAGGAGGTGCAGCAGTTGGGCGATAAAACTCGACGGCGCGATCTGGTGGTGGATGCGTTTGTGTTGGCTGATTTTTATCGGAACCGAATACCGAGCAGCGTGGTCGATCGAGTGACGCTGGAAAAATGGGATCGAACGGTTTCCGCCCCCGGCAAGGGAAGCAAGGGTACAGCGGAGACTCTCGATACGACACCCTATCTCAGTTGGGAAGCCATTGCGGTGGATGTGGATCGCAATGAAGTTGCGGAGCGATTTCCGGAGAAGTTTTCGGTGGGTGTTAGTCAGTTGCCTTTGCGTTATCGGTACGAACCGGGGGACCAGGCGGACGGTGTGAGCGTGCTGGTGCCAGGAACGCTGGTGCATCAGCTGAACGAGGAGCGGCTGGAGTGGCTTGTGCCAGGCATGCTCGAAGAAAAGTTAACCTGCTTGATCAAATCGTTGCCCAAGCGATTGCGACGTCAATTGGTACCTGTGCCCGATACAGTTCGTCGATTGTTGCCGAAGTTGGCCGATTGCGAGCGGCAACAGTTACCGTTTTGGAAATCGCTTTGCGAGATCCTAACGCAAGATTTGCGAGAAGCCGTTAAGCAAGATGATTTTGATTTGTCGAGCATTCCAGAGCATTTGAGGATGCGCGTGGAGCTGGTGAATGAGAAAGGGGAATCGGTAGAAGCGAGCCGAAACCTAGTGGAATTGCAGCAGGCACAAGCGGCGATTGCGGTGGATTTGCCGGCTGCGAGTGCGGGCCCGACGCCTCAGTATACTTGGGCGCGGAAGGCCATGGACAACTGGGACATCGACACGTTGCCCAAGTCGGTCGTCGAGATGCGAGGGGGAGTTCGCATGAGCCGATATCCGACCTTGGTAGTAGATAAAGGGATCATTCGAACGTCGATCGTGGATCATGAAGTACTTGCGGAGCAGTTGCTGCGACGCGGGGTGGTGATGCTGTTGTCGAAGATGGAGCGACGGGAGATTCGAAGCCAGATTCAATTTCTTCCAGAATGGTCCAGCTGCACACTTCGGTTATCCGATCGATTCGGTGGAGATCGATTGCGGGATCTTGTCGGGGACTTGATTGCGAGGCTTGCATTCGTTGACACGCAGTGGCATCTGGAGCAATGCAAGCCTGTCATAAGAACTCAGGTGGAGTTTGACATCGAGCGATTGAAGCGAATCGAGCGGATTGCGGGCGCTGCAGCGGAAGTGGGGCGATGGTTACCCAAGCTTGCCAGCGCGAATCACAAGGTTCGCGGTTTGCTGGAGAAATCACCGTCGACTTACCAGTCGAGTGTGCAAGCGATCCAGATGCAGCTGAAGGCGTTGTTTCAAGATGCGATGGTGTACCATTGGCCGTGGTGTTATGTACGGGAGTATCCGCGATATCTGGAAGCGATCGCGGTTCGATTGGATCGGTTGAAGACGGTGGGAGTCAGCAAGGATTTGGAGATCGATCGATCGGTGCAAGGGTATTGGGACGAGTATCAAACTCAATTGGCGAAGTTGCAGCCGCCGGTGACGCTACTCAAGAGTTTACCGGACTATGTTGAGAACACAGCGCCTTCGGGTTCATCGCAAGTTTATGCAACGGGTGCATTGCAAGAGTATCGATGGCTCATGGAGGAGTTACGAGTCTCGTTGTACGCGCAGCAGTTGGGGACGCGAGTCAGCGTATCGCCTAAGCGGCTAGAGAAGTTGAAGCAACAGTTGGGTTGATCGGACCCAAAGGGGTCATAATCGTTTAACAGTCAGCCGAAGGCGTACATTGAATCTGTGATATAGTACGCCTGCGGCTGACTGTTAAACGTGGTACGCCTGCGGCTGACTGTTAAACGTAGTAGGCGACTAGGCCTTCCACAGGCAGCCGGCCCAGGACCAGCCGACGCCGAATCCGACGAGCACGTTTTGGCTCCCTTTTTCGATTGCGTTTTCCTTGCGCAGATCGTTGATCAAGATTGGCAAGGTGGAAGACACCGTGTTGCCACGATCCGCTAATCGAATAGGCAGTTTCACATCATCCACCTGAAGGGCGGCTTGAAGCTGTTCCAGCATTTTTCGGGTCGCTTGATGCATTAGTAGATGACGGATGTCCGAGATCTGAAGGTTTGCTTTCGACATCATGTCACGAACCAATTGTGGGATGGCTCCGACCGTGAAGCTCAATAAGCTTGGGCCGTCCATATAGAGCCGACTCGACCAGCGTTTTCGGTGCCGAGGTTGGATCGCTTCTTCGGAGCATCGCGCGCCGCCATCGTTCACGATCAGGGTATCAGCCCCACTGCCATCGGTTCCAAATTCGAAGCCCGACAGACATTCTTGATCGGTAGATTCAATCAAGGTTGCGGCGGCGGCATCGCTGAAGATCGTTCGGAGCGATCGATCGTCGGGGCTGATGTATTTGGAATAGGTTTCCGAGGTGACCAACAAAATGCGTTTGCATTGACCGCTTGCCATGAGCCCTTTGGCCATCGAAAGTCCATAAACAAAGCCCGAGCAACCTAGATTAAAATCGAGCGCTCCGCAGCGGGTGCTCAAACCAATCCGGTCTTGAACCAAGCACGCTGTCGTCGGCAGCGGGTAATCGGGGGTTTGCGTGCACAGCATCAGATAATCGATACTCTTGGGATCGATCTGATGTTCTTCGAAGAGTTTGTTGCACGCTTTTACGGCCAGGTCGGACGCGGTTTCATGGGGCGCAGCGATGTGCCGCTGCATGATTCCAGTTTTTTCCTCGATGAGCGAAACATCCCAGTCGGGGTTCGCGGTTTGCAGTTCCGCGTTGGTCTCGATTCTCTCGGGGAAGTGAACCGCGATAGGGCCGATTTGCGAATGAGGCACGTTTGCCGACTTCCGGTGCAAGATGAAAAGAATTGAAGTTCCACATCATACCGGCATTGCGATATCCGAGAAAGGACGGCCTACCGCTTCGCCTTGGCCTCTTCACGAGCGGCCTTCAAAGCGGCCGTTTCATTTGCCAATTTGTTCTCGGGACCGGCTGGGAAGTACTGAACGTCGTCGTACAAATACCAAGGGCTTGGTAGAGTTTGGCCGGCAGTTTGCACTTGGCAGCCCGTGCTAGCCAACATACCGAAGGAGCCTACGGCGACGGCCAACAATGTACCAAGAGTGGGTTTTTTGCAATTCGTCATATCTGAATTTCCGTATTCCTTGGGCTGACGCTGGCCAACGCGGGCCAGCACGACTCGGGGGTCCAAACAATTCTTGCCTGCGACTGTAAGGGTTGTATCGGCGGTCCCGGTCGTTCTCTTGAGTCAAACTTTGTCGGTTTCATAGGTTTCAACGGTTGGCTTTAGGTCGATTCTGTGCCCATAATACGAATTCAGGCCAAAAGTCGAGCAAGTGTTGATGATTGGATTTTTCCTTTTTCTGGTTGATGAGCCTCTGTGAATACCACGACACGATTCGGACTGCTCCTATTGCTTGCATTTACTTGCATCGGTGGCAACGTCTTCGCTCAAAATCCCGCGGGCAAGTTCAAGGGGCAAGCGGCACCCAACCTGCTACGGCCTGAATACTATGCTGCGATTGACTTTATGGAAGATGGACAGTTCGCTCAAGCCATCACCGCCTTGGAATCAGCGCTGGCCCAGTCGCGATCTCTGAACAACGAAAGGGGTATAGATAGCATTCCGGTCTTGGTCATGTTGGGTGAATGTTATTGGGAGCAGTGCGAGATTGGTCTTGCGCTGGACAAGTACGATGCGGCTCTGGAGTTATCCATGAGATCGATGCGTTGGCTTTCATTGTTGCGTAGTCCAACCGCTGCTATTCGGCCAGATACTAGGACACGAGATATCACATGGCTTCCGAATACTCGAGGGACACAAATGGGAACGTTTCCTGACGGCTGGCCCATCGCACTTGCTTCCAGCGAGGCGATGGTGGAATTGCAGGGGGTGAATAGTGGCGAGGGGAAGATTGTTTCGATCGATGCCTTAGAGATTCTCAGGTGTCAGGCCATCGCGTTGCGTCGCCGTTATCTTTTGTTGGGCCCGTTGGTCAGTCATAATCCAATCACGAAGAATCTGGCTGAAACATTCCGCCAGAAGGTTGATGGGCTGTCGGAACCGATTGCATGCGCCATGAACATTTGCCGAGGGCTTTCGGAACTCGGTGTCCAAAAGCAACCGGAAGCGGTTCGATTGCTGAAGCAAAATCTTAGCCTAAGCAGTGGTTTGGATCACCCGCTGACGCCGGTCGCATTATTAGCGTTGGCCGACTTGTCGATCGAATCTAATCAGATTGTCGACGCGGAGGATCGCGCTCGTGATGCGTCGTTAGCATCCGCTCGAGCTGGACAGATGGGAATGCTGGCCGAATCGATCGAGCATCTGTCGGAGGCGGGTTTTGTGGATGGGCATGACGCCGTGGTTGCCAAGACACTGCCGTTGATTGCGAACTGGGCCAACAATCGCAGCCGGCTCGTTACCATTCGTGCTCAAGTGGAGTGGGCGCGACTTGCTGCCTTGATGGGTGATATCGAAGGATTCCGAAAGCACTCGACAGCCGCAACCACCATGTTGTTATCAAAACAAATCTCGTTACCGCGAGCGGAAGCCGTGCTGCGCTACGCGCGTGCCAAGATTGAGTTTTTGGAGGGCAAAGCAAGCGACGGGGTGAATTCGCTTCTGGAAAGCATTGCTTACCTACGAGGTCCTTCAAACGGTTTTGGATCTGCGCCTTTGTATCAACTCAGGCTTGCGGAATCGCTTATTTTAGAGAATGTTTTTCAAGAAGATGTTGCAAAGTCCCTTCTTGAACAATTGCTTCGGTCACCGACTGCGGGGCAATGGCGAGTTCAACCGCTCGAGCAACTGTGTTGGTTGATCGCTGATAAGTCGATTGCCGACCGGTTGCTGATCGACATTTCAATACGAACGTCAAGCGATTCCGAATTGGTGACAGTGTTTGACCATGCTCTAGTTAGGCGGTATCGACAGGCGGGGGCCTTGGAATCACGCATGCTGGATCTGCAACTCGCCTTTCATGCACGCGACCCGAATTGGATTGGTGCACAAGAGAGTGCGGTAGCCGCAATTCGAAATCAAGTACCGGCCATGCAACGCAACGCAGACCGATTGGAAGAGCTCGTGGGCGCATTGCGACAAACCCCCAAATGGGAAGTGAAAAACTGGAGCGAAGAAGATGTACGCAAATGGGATGCGGTCACCAAGCTTTCCGATGTACAGGAATCGCTTCAATGGGCGGCTGCCATCGGGCCGTTGGATGTTCCCGAGCTCTTTCCACCACGGCACGATCCCGCAGAATTTGCCAAGAAGATTCGGGTGGATGACGCCGTCGTTCTGTTTGCGTTTCATGACGACGAGCTACGTGGCTTTTTGTATCAAGACAAAGCATGGACGGCCTGGACCGTCGCAAAGCCTGACCAGTTACGCAAAAAGATGACGGAGTACGCAAGCAATCTTTTTCAGTTGAAGTCCAAGGCTTCGAAGGGGCAAGCCGTCTTGGTTGGTTGGCCAGTTGAGAAACGCATGGAGTTGAGAAACGCGTTGTTTCCTGACCCGATTTGGGACAAGCTTCAGGTCGCGAAACGCTGGATTGTGGTCCCAGACGGAGATTTGTGGAACTTTCCATTCGAGTCGCTTCCCGCATCGGATAGGGTGGACACTCTTCCGGCAGTTGCATCGCACCGCATCGTGTTTTCACCCACCCTGGGATTAGTTCCAAAGTTATGCAGCGTGCCGCGTACGAAGGCGACAGACAGATCCTTGGACGTTGTTTCGGCAGATTTTCTATCGAAGAATATCGCCCGTTCGAAACAGCTCAAGAGTGAAATCGGCATGGAATCGAACCGCGTCCTGATCGACGTTGCTTCGAAGATGGGAAGCCATCCTTCGAGCCGATACCTACGTACGATTGCGGAGGAGGTCTGTACTTACTCTGGTTTCGCGGTCGCCGCAGTTTCGCCGATTCCAACCGATGTGCCGGCGGAGAAATCTTTGGTGCAGACATGGCGCCAGCTACCCTGGGCTTGCCCATCGAGATTGCTCTTGCCGGGGGTGGACGCGATGACTTTGCAGGGCCAGAATTCTGGTGACGATTTGTTCAAGTTGGTGATGCCCTTGATCGCTCAGGGGGCCAACCAAATTTTATTGTCACGATTTCCCGTGGGAGGTGACAGCACGGTTGCCATGCTGCGAGCGTACCGCGAAAACAATCAAGAGATGTCGTCGTCAGAAGCATTTCAGCGAAGTGTACTAACGTTATGGGAGGAGCAGTTGAACCCTTCTTTCGAAGAAGTCTTTTCTACTGATGCATCGGACGATCCAGGTCAAGTCGTACCGGGAAGCCATCCATTGCTCTGGTCCGGCTACATGCTCATAGGCGATTCAGAATAGGGATCGTCTGCGGCCTTGCTCAGCTGTTATGGAAGTCATTCGTTTAACAGTCAGCCGAGGGCGTACTCGCGTGGCGCTTGGTTGTGCCCACTTGAATGTTGATTTACAGGAGCTCGATTGAATGAAATTTCGAAAATGCGATATATGTTAAGCAAGATGCTTGTTGGTTGGCTGGCGAAACTGCTCTTGTTGTCGCATTCCATTCTTGGTGTGGATGAAGTTGAGAAAGTCGAATTTTGGGAAGTCAATGCAACGTTGGATTCCAAGAGGTTTAAGCCAGTTTGGGATAGTCTGTTGCAGGGACTAGAGTTCGAGGATTTGAACGCGGGCAGGATAGTTGTATCTGAGTTTCCGTCCACGCAAATGGATTTATTTTCGATCCCGCCATGGAATCTGCTTTGAAAAAATCGATTCAGCTGGGGATTGATTCGAAATGAAACGCCGTGTCGCAGAGCAGTCTATCGAAAAATGTGAGGCGAAAAATTTTAGAACCTTTCTTCCGCTAACCATCTTTCGCCACACATTTTTCGACAGCAACCATTGCTTTGAGATCGCGAAACCCTTGATGCAACAGACTAGTTATTCTCGTTGGTCGATTCGAGATAGGCAGGTAGTACTACCGTAAAGGTGGAGCCGACGCTAAGTTTCGATTCCAAGCGAAGTTCGCCGTGATGCAAATCGACAATTCGTTTTGCAATCGATAGACCAAGCCCATATCCGTTGCCGCTGTGGGTGCGCGCGGCTTCGACACGGAAAAAGCGATTCATGATCTTGGCTTGATCGGAGGGTTCGATTCCTAGTCCGTTGTCTCGAACGGAAATCGCAATGCTCGAGCCTAGCATCTTCGACTCGATCCAAACCTGCCCTCCTTGTCGATTGTATCGAATAGCGTTTTCAATCAAATTCGTGAAGACTCGTTCGAGTTGGTTTGCATTGCCAAGAACTTTTTCGGAAATGAGTCGCAAGTGGACTTGGATCTGCTTCTCGCTTGCAATAAGTTCGGTCGCCTGAACACAGTTTTCCAAAATAGGCATCAATGCGATCGGCTCCAAATTGGCAGAGCCATCGTGATGATCGAGTCGAGCCAGGACAAGCAACCCCTCGACTAATTTTTGCATTCGAGTCGCGTTGATGAAACAATAATGAAGATGCTTGCGATATTCGTCGGGGGTACGATCTTTTGCGAGCGCCAGTTCGGTGGTTGCTAATAAGCCAGCGAGGGGGGTGCGAAGCTCGTGCGATGCATCGGCGGTGAATTGCTTTTGCTGCTCGAATGCTTGGTCCAGTCGATCTAGCATGTTATTCAGAACCATGCCAAGGTCCGACAATTCGCTGTCGACTCCATCCAGGTTCATTCGGTTCGAGAGATTGATTGCAGAGATTTTCGAAGCCGTCTCGCTCATCTTGGTAATCGGTGCCGTTGCGTTGCGGCTCATCCACCAACCGCCGGCTAGCCCCAAGGCGAAGGTGATCACACCGGCTAAAGCCAAGAACAATTGTCGAGCCCAGATTCGATCGGCTTCGAAGCTTATCCGGCGGCCAACGCATATTAGGCTACCATGGGGACCCTTTACTAGAACTTCGCGATACGGCCCGCGTTGTATAGCGACGTAACGATTCAAGCGAAGCTGATTTCGAATTTCATTGGTCGGGTTAAGAACTGGGTGCTGAAGAGCTGACTGTTTGAGAATACTGTTGTCGATTCGCCAAATCACGAAGTACAACTGATTTCCTGGTCTTCCGATCTGTCGTGGCAGTGAATCAGGAATCAACAACTTTGCTTCCCAATCCTTTGCCGATTCAGGAACGGAATACGATCCAAACGCTTCATCCCAGTCGACGGTTGCGTCGGATTCTATGGGTTTGGTTTCGATGATTTCGGATTCGGGGCCAAAACCTCGCCGACCAGGGGGATCAAATCGAGGTGGTCGTTGAGGTCGACGGTCAAGGCCGCTGAAGTCTGGGGGCAGTCGTGGTCCGGGGGGCATTGCTACATCCTGTGACAGGCTATCCAAGATTGGCTGAGGCACCAGTCTTAAAGAACCCTCCAGCAGGCGGGCGGCGCTGACCAGTTCTTCGTCAATGGTGTCCCAGTGTGATCGGGAGATTTCCCAAGACAGCACCCCAACCATGGCCGAAATGACCAGAAGAAGAATAGATGCATGCCATAACTGAAGCCGCCAGCGGAGCGACCGAAAGATGTTAGCCATGAAGAATATATCCTTGGCCTCGTCGCGTTTCGATCCATTCTTTCCCGATCTTTTTGCGCAAATTCGAGACATGAACATCCACAAGATTGGACAGGCTGTCATCGTCCTCGTCGAAGATGTGATCGTAGATCGTGGTTCGGCTAACCACTTTGTTCCGATGGAGTGCCAGAAGTTCAAGAATGGCAAATTCGCGAGCCGTCAGAACGATCGGGAGGCCATCGGAAGTGATCGTTTTTGAACCAAGGTCGATTACTAGAGGTCCCACTGCAACTTGGTTGGTGCCGAGTCCCGCCGACCGACGAATAATCGATCGGACGCGAGCAAGCAGTTCGATGAGACTGTAAGGCTTCACTAGATAGTCATCCGCCCCTTGGTCCAGGCCAATGACTCGGTCGGAAACCGCATCGCGAGCCGTCAGCAATAAAACAGGTGTTGATTTCTTGATGCGTAATTTGCGAAGCAGCTCAATGCCATTCATTTCTGGAAGCATCCAATCCAACAGGATTGCGTCGTAATCCCAGGTGTTGGCCTTGAAGAATCCATCGCTGCCGTTGTTGGCTTCATCGACTGCATACCCTGCTTCACGAAGCGATTGGGCAACGGAGTCCAGTAGAATAGGGTCGTCTTCAACAACAAGTATCCGCATGGATTGATTCTGGTGACCTTTGGGTGCAAGTAGTCATGTTGAAGCAAAATACGCGTTTGGTGGTGAATTTGCCAGTCAATTTGCCAATCAGTGTGACCGTCTGTCCGTGACGCGGCTAGCATCTTTGGGGCGGTGTGAAGCTTCCAGGCTAGCCGATACACTTTCAAAAACTGTACTTCGGTTTCCCCAATCCTAATCGGTTGAGCCCATTAAGCGCACGGACACAGACCATTCGAAAGCAACTTTCTTGGATGACGCCGTTATGAACATAATGAATCCGCAAGCACGACTCATTCCAACAGCTGGCTTGGCGTACATTCTTGTTGGAGGTAGAAGTCGGCGGTTCGGTCAGGACAAGGCCCTTGTTTCCATCGGAGGGGAAATACATTTGGTACGTCTTGCGGGCCAATTGCACCGAGATGGTTTTGAGGTTGTGATTGTGTCGCAACGGAATCAAGACTACCAGTCATTAGGTCTTAGGCAGATTTTCGATCACGATCCGGATGCCGGCCCTTTGGCTGGGATGATCGCTGCTTTGTCCGATTGCAAAAGACAAGAACGGAAGCATTGTTGGGTCGTTACCTGCGACCTTTTGGAATGGAGGCCGGAGTGGGGTTCCATCTGCCAAAAACAAAAAACGCTGGATACTGAGTTTGAGAGGTCTGGTTGTGGTGCTGTGGCAGCAGTTTTTGATTTGGAAGGATTTGCCCCTTTTCCTGGGATTTATGCTGTTTCGGTCTTGGATACAGCCGTTGAATCTTGGAATGCCGGCAATCGGGCGATGAAGGGGCTCCATCAACTTTTGAATGGTCGAGTTGCGAAGATTGCCATTGAGCCGGGGCTTGCACCAAGGAGCTTTAACACGCAGCAGGAGCTAGAGGATTTGCTGAAGGAGCAGCACTAGTCCCGAGGGTTGCCATTGAGTGGGGAGCGACAGCCACGTTTCCGTCTCACCGCAAAAGCCAATACCGTTCCATGAAGCGCTGAACTGCAGTGATTTCGTTTAACCGTCAGCCAAAGGCGTACGTGAATGGCAGTAAGTACGCCTAAGGCTGACTGTTATACGATTGATTGAACGGTATTGCTGTAAAAGCAAGGGAACCGGCCATTGCCTGTGGATCAAAATCCCACTTCTGTCGCCCCAGGGTGGCCGCCGTGAATTACGAAAGCATAGGGCCCCTCTGGTTCGCCGGTCTGAATTAGCTTGCTTAATGCCGAGGTTGGACTTGACGATTTGTACTTTCTTCCTTTATTTTATGGGATTCTTACTGACTGGCACGATCGTTTTCGCGGTTGTTCGGTTGCAAGAAGGTGCCGACGTAGCTTCAATTGGCAGAGCACCGCATTCGTAATGCGGGGGTTATGGGTTCGACTCCCATCGTCGGCTTCACAGTTCCAAGTCTCATGAATGTTTGTCATTCACGATTCGATACACCGGGGGAGTTTGAAGAACTAATGGTTCAAATGGCGACAGTAGATATTCGAGAAGTTGTACTTTCCAATCAGACCTTTGGACCTCAGGACATCGAGCGGCTTGTTCGCGCGGTTGAAGAAGATTTGACGCAAGCGGCGTTGCTTCGTGATGCGGTGCTTGAGCTTCAACAATCTCCAAGTCCTTCCCCAGCGACTCTGACTCGGTTGGGTGTTTGTCTGTACTTGGTAGGCAAGTTCACCGAAGCTGAATCGACGCTCAAACAAGGAGACGGCGGTGCTCTGGCTCAGTATTACATGGGCAAGAATTGCTTCCAGCTAGAAGAATACGATCGAGCGTTGGCTTACTACGACGCAGCTGAGAAATCCGGATACACGCCCGAATGGTGTCATCTTTCGCGTGCGGAAGTGTTGCGGTACATGGGGCGCAAAGAAGAAGCGCTTAAGTTGCTCGATAACATTTTTGGCCCGGTCGAGCAAAACGCAGAGTATCCGTTTCAGCGAGCCGCAACGCTTGCAGCTTTGGGTGGTAACATGCCTGAGGTGATTGCGTTGTACCAGCGAGCGTTGCAGGTGAACCCGCGGCATGCCGGTGCGTTGTTCGGGCTTGCGATTGAAAACGACCGTGTCGGCAACGATATGCAAGCGTTTGAGCTGTACCAACGAGGTGCTGGAGTGATCCCATCGCACGTTGGAACACTGATCAATTTGGGGATTATGTACGAAGACCGAAACGATTACGCGCGGGCTCAAGCTTGTTATCGCCGGGTCCTTGAAAATCAGCCAGATCACAAGCTGGCCCGTTTGTATTTGAAGGATGCGGCGGCTGGTGGGAACGTGCTTTACGATGAAGATTCCCAGAAGAAGAATGAGCGACTGGCTCAATTGCTGAATGTGCCGGTTACCGATTTCGAATTGTCCGTTCGATCGCGTAATTGCCTTCAGAAGATGGGCATTCGAACACTTGGGGATTTGACTCGAGTTTCCGAGCAGACTCTTTTGTCGAGCAAAAACTTTGGCGAAACATCCTTGGTCGAAATTCGCGAAATGCTGACAGCTCGAGGCCTTGGACTCGGTCAGTTTGCTCACGAGAAGCGAGAAGCTGAGCCACCATTGGACTTGAGCGGAATGTCGCCTGATCAGCAAATGCTGCTGGATAGGCCTATCTCCGAATTGAACCTTTCGGTGCGGGCACGAAAGTGCATGGTGCGTTTGCAGCTGAACACGATTGGTGAATTGATTCGCAAAACGGGCGACGATTTGTTGGAATGCAAGAACTTTGGTGTGACCAGTTTGACCGAAGTGCGTGAGAAGCTGACCATTATGAATCTGAAGCTTCGCGGCGATTAGTGCGATGATTCCCGGAACCGGAAGCAGCTTTCGGTTCCGGCGTTTTGCGTTGGCAATTTCCGATTTTGTCGGTGTGTGGTGTTCTGCTTGTGGGGCAGCAGTCTCAGGGCTTCTTTTTGTCAGAAATGCGTAACGTGGCTGGCACCCTAGGGATGGGCGTCGCTGGCATCCTACGGATCGGCATTCTGTTGATCAGAGTGAATCATCCGGGCTCGAAAAAATTTTCTACTTCTAACGTTGCGTTCCGGTGAACTCCTTGCAGCTTCCAGCGTAGCAAGCCTTGAGTCTGATGAGTTGTTGGACTGACGAATCTAGGTATACTTTCCCGATTCGGTAAAGATATCCATTCTCTTACGCAATTTGTGTCGACTAAACATGGCAGAACCCAACGCAAGCACGCCGGCGATGATTGAAGCCGACGGGCTCTCTAAGTTTTACGGTCCATTCGCTGCGACTCGCAATGTCTCCTTTCGTGTGAACAAAGGGGAACTGGTCGCTTTTTTAGGGCCGAACGGTGCTGGAAAAAGCACGACCATGAAAATGCTCACGGGATACTTGGCGCCTAGCGAAGGGGTCGCGAAGATCGCAGGTCACGATATGTTCACAGACCGGATAGCAGGTTCGATCCGTCTGGGTTATCTGCCCGAGAATGGGCCTTTGTATCCCGATATGACGCCCTATAGTCTGTTGGAATTTTTCGCGGATGCTCGCGGGATGGCTACTGACTACAAGAAAACACGAATTGAAGCAGTCATTGAACTGTGCGATTTGAAATCGGTGGTCCATAAAGCCATCAGCAAGTTATCCAAAGGGTATCGCCAACGAGTAGGAATGGCGCAAGCTTTATTGCATGAACCAGAGGTTTTGATTTTGGATGAGCCGACTGCTGGTCTTGATCCAAATCAAATTCGTGAAGTCCGGAATACCATGCGGAAGCTTGGCGAAACCAAAACCATTCTGTTGTCGACTCATATTCTGCAAGAAGTCGAGGCAATGGCTAGCCGGATCATCATGATCAACGAAGGCAAAAAAGTATTCGAAGGCACCGTAGATGAATTGAAGCACGTCAAGGGTGTCGACGGCGATATTGCCAAGGCCTTCCATAAACTTACCGGCGCTGCGGCGTAAGTAAGTATCAAAACAAACAACGTACGCGATTTAAGGAATAGATGAAGTGGCTCTTATACTGAATGCACTGGCTTATCTGTTGGTCTACGATTTGTTTTTTCTGCTTGCGATGCTCGTGTTGGTGCTTTTGCTGGCAGGAGGGCGCCGCGTCGCCTATGCGGTATTGAAGAGAAACTTCTATGGGTACTTTTCCAACCCGACAGGTTATGTGTTTCTTTGCTTGTTTGTTCTTTTGACCAGCATGGCCGCATTCTGGCCAGACGAGTTCTTTAGTTCCAATCTTGGAACACTTGGCCAGTTGAACAAATGGTTCACGTTTATCATGATGTTTTTTATCCCTGCAATTACGATGAGTATTTGGGCTGAAGAGCGACGGCAAGGTACAGACGAATTGCTTTTGACTTTGCCGGCGGGCGACTTTGATATTGTGGTTGGAAAGTACGTTGCTGCAGCGTCCATCTACACCGTGTCTTTGTTGTTTTCGCAGATTTCGACCTTCATTGTTTTGGCTCTGTTAACGCAGGGTGAAATCGATACCGGTTTGTTCTTCACCAACTACGTTGGATATTGGTTTATTGGACTGGCAATGATTGCGATCGGCATGGTTGCATCGTTTCTGACAAGCAATCTTACCGTAGGTTTTATTCTTGGTGCTATGTTCAATGCACCCCTCGCGTTCGCAGGAAGCCTTGCTGCGGGCAGCATCATTGCCTCGTTGCTGAATGCTCCATTCCGGTTTGCGACGGGAGGAGACTTGATTGACTCGCGGCAGTTTGCACGTGAAATTCGTCACTTCAGCATTCCAGAGCGGTTCGATGATTTTGGGCGTGGTGTGATGAGTCTATCAAGCGTTTCTTACTTCTTGCTCGTGTCTGCATTCGGTGTTTATCTTTGCATGGTTTTGATTGGGAAGCGACATTGGAGCGGAGGCCGGGACGGCAGTTCGATGCTTGCTCATTACTTGATTCGAATTGGATTGCTCGCGGTGATTGTGATTGGCGGAAGCATGTTGTTTCGCAATCGGGATGTTTTGCGTTTCGATGCGACCGAAATGAAGGTTAGCTCGCTAGCACCTGTGACCAAAGAAATGATTCGAAGTCTTGGCAAGGATCGCGATATCGTGGTGGATGCATACTTGTCGGCGGACGTTCCTGAGCAGTATGCCAAGATCAAGTATCAAGTCATGTCGATTTTGAAGGAGTTTGAATCGACAGCAACATCGGCTGGTATTTCGATGCAAGTTCGAATTTACGATTCGATCATGCCTAGCAGCGATGAAGAAAAACAAGCCGAACAGCAGTACGGTATTATGCCTCAGATCATCCGCGTTCGAGAACGCGGCACCTACTCGGACCAACCAGTGCTACTGGGGGCTGCGTTCCGAAGTGGGTTGCAGAAGGTGGTGATCCCGTTCTTCGAACCAGGTGTACCGGTCGAATATGAACTAGCTCGTTCGTTGACCACGGTTGCAAAGCCAGCACGAAAGAAGCTGGGAGTGTTGAAGACCGATGCCAAGTTGATGGGGGGCTTTGACCAGCGAACGTTCCAACAATCGCCGCAGCAGCCGATCGTTGAGGAGCTGGCGAAGCAGTACGAGATCGTCGATGTTAACCCAGCATCCCCCATCGACACCGAGAAGATGGATGTGATGTTGGCTGTTCAACCATCGTCGCTCGGCCCCGAAGAGATCAATAACTTCATCAACGCAGTGAAAGCAGGCGTTCCAACGGCCATTTTCGAAGACCCCATTGTTGCTCTGAGTGCCGTTCCTGGGACGGGCGATCCGAAACAGCCGGGCAATCAAATGATGATGATGGGGCAAGGGCCGCAGCCCAAGGGTGACATCCGTCCTTTGTGGCGAGCGTTGGGAATCGAAATACCAGGGCAACCTGGAATGATGGGCTCGATAGCTCCAGACATTTGCTGGCAAGAATACAATCCGTACCCAGTTTTGGCTGAGACCTCCGAGGCATCCGATCTTTGGGTCTTTGCTCGTGAAGAAGCACCAGGAGCCATGGATGCACTGAGTGAAGAAAGCGAAATCACTAAGGGGCTGAAAGAAGTGATGCTGTTGTATGCCGGCGTTCTTGTGCCTCAAAAGGAAACCACTTTGAAGATCACTCCTTTGATCAAGACTGGTCAATTGGCAGGCACCATGCCGCAATCGGAAATCAATAGCGTGCAACAGTCGTCGTTAAGCCGAGCAACGGAATATCAACTGCGACGTGGCGATGCCAAGGGGGAACAGATCCTGGCTGCGTTGATTGAAGGTCCTAGCGAAGGAAACAAGGAAGCCAGCGCGGAAGGTGCTGCCCCATCGCAACGACCTATCAAAGTGGTTTACGTGACCGACATAGACTGCATGTCCGGAACGTTTTTGGATATCCGAAATCGACCACCTGCTCTGGAGGAAATCAATTTCCAGTTTCAGAACATCACGTTCTTCCTGAACGCGATCGATGTGCTGGCTGGCGAGACTCGGTACCCTGAAGTTCGCCGACACGTGCCAACTTTTAGCACGCTGCGATTGGTCGAATTGAAGGCCGATGAAGCCCGCAAGGAAGAAGCGAAAAAGCGAACGGAATTTAGCAGTGAATTCAACAAGACCATTGCTGACGCGGAAGAAGAAAACGTCAAAGCCGAACGAGAGCTGAAGGACCAAATCGAGAAGCTGCAAAACGAGGGTAGTGTCGATCCACTGAAGATGGAAGAACTTCGACGCATGGCTCAAGTTGCAGGTATCAAGAAAGCTCAATTGACCAAGAAGTTCCAAGTCGAAAAAGAGCGGCTGCAACGGACTCGGGATCAGGGCATTCGAGAAGCTCGTCGCCAAGCCGATGACGAAATCAGCAAGATTCAGAATCGCTACAAGTTATTAGCTGTGTTTGTTCCACCAATCCCACCCTTGTTGGTCGGAATCGTGGTACTTGTCTCGCGCCGTCTGCGAGAACGCGAAGGTATCTCCAAAACACGTTTACGTTAACAAATCCTGAGAGCGTCGTAAGACGCTTTCAGGAACTAAACAAGATCCAACACAAATCATTGCATAGAGTCTGAGGAAACGAAAAGTGACAGAAGGAACCAAAACCGGAACGATGGCAGTCATCGCTGCGTTGATTGCACTGTTGGCATGGACCACATCCAGTCGCACTTACACAGCGCCAAGCGTCAAGAGTGCGAAGGGCAAGGTCCTATTCGAAAAGTTTTCGGATCCCGTAACGGCAGCATCGCTCAAGATTCTCCGATACGATTCGTCCGTGGAAGACTACGTCGAATTCGAAGTCGCTCAAGATCGCAAGTCAGGCATTTGGACCTTGCCATCCCATGAAAGCTATCCCGCCGATGCAACCAAGCAGATGAGCGATGCCGCTAATTTGTTCGTCGGAATGAAGACAATCGATGTCGCAAGCGAAAAGCGGGAAGATCAGGAGCTGTTCGGTGTCATTGAGCCAGACAAGAAGAACGCCGAAAAAGGGGGCAAAGGGGTCGGAATGTTGGTCCAGTTGCGTGACAGCAAGGGTGACATGCTGGCCGATTTGATTATCGGTAAAGTAACAGACAACAAGCAACGCTTTGTTCGAGTGCCTTCCGAAGATGTTATCTATGTCGCCGAGATCGATACGGTTCCATTGAGCACCGAATTCAAGCAATGGATTGAGGCTGACCTTCTTAAGCTTAGCAGCAACGACGTCGAGACAATCGGCATTCGGGATTATCAACTGATTCAAGTCAATCAAGGCTTGGCTCTCAACAAAAACTATGATGCCGACCTTACGTTCAATACAAGCAATGGACAGTGGCAAGCTTCTAAGATTACGAACTACGCTTTGGATCCACCTGCAGACCGAGAAGTCGGCCCAGACGAACAGCTCAATACGACCAAGCTGAATGAAATGAAGAGCGCGCTGGACAACCTTCGAATTGCGGATGTTGCGAAGAAGCCTGCCGGTCTGGCTGGTGACTTGAAGGGTGACAAGTCATTGCTTGCCAACCAAGAGTCACTTGCATCGCTGAATCGACGCGGATTCTTCCCGAATCCGAACCAGCAAGGTGGCGATACCGTTGATTTTTATTCGAAGAGTGGCGAGCTTGTTGTGACCTTGAAAGATGGTGTGCAATATGTTCTGCGATTTGGAAACGGAACAGCGGAAATCGGATCGACAGAGACTAAGGATGCCGACGCCGCTGCGAAATCGGAAGAAAGCGTTTCGTTCAATCGCTACCTTCTGGTGACAACACGTGTTGAGGAAGGTAAGTTCCCAGCGCCTGATTTGGAAAAGGTTCCTGAATCCGTCGAGGAACTAAAGGCGATTGAAGAGCTGAAGAAGCCACCCAAGATCGATCCTGTTCCTGCAGCCCCTGCATCGACCGAACCGGATATGGCACCTTCGGATCCAACTGATCCAACCGTTCCTGCCGCAGAGAATCCTGCAACGCCAGCTGATCCAGCACCAACAGAGCCTGCACCGGCCGCTGATGCGCCAGGGGCAACGGCTGAGTCGCCTGTTGCACCCGAATCAAAGCCCAGTGAACCTGCTGCTCCTGAAGGGGACAAACCGTCGACATTATCCAGCACGGCCTCGCAGCAAACTGGAAAGTTGGTGTCGTTTCAAGAGCCACAAGAAGGGCAAACGCCAGCAGCGGGCGAAGGCGCCGTGGCCCCATCAGAGCCCGCGGCTCAAGCACCAGTAGCTGAGGCCGAACCAACGGCAGAAGAGTGGAAGGAACGTTTGGAGGCAGCGAAAGAGAAGATTACCAAAGAGAATCAACGCAAAATCGATCAGCGTAACGAGAAGCTTCAAATCGCGAAGAAAAAAGTAGCTGAATTGAATAGCCGGTTCGCAGATTGGTATTACATCGTCAGCGAAGAGGACTTCAAAAAGATGAAGATTACTCTTTCGGATCTGCTTCAGCCAAAGTCGACCACTGGCAGCGCACCTGCAGGTGGTGCCGGCTTCCCAGGCGGTGCTGGCTTTCCCGGCGGTTTCCCTGGTGGACAATAGGGACTTCCCGCGACACCTATAGTGTTTCATGAGTGAATCCGAACCTACTGACGAAGACCAAGAAGACGTCATTTCGGATTCACTGGTACCGGAAATGGATGAGCATCTTGCTCAGCCAACACCGGAACTAAAACGTCGTATCGACGAACTTCTTCATTGCAATCTCGGGTTTCGGCGGTCCGCCGAGAAAGTTCGCGAGTTTCCGCAATCGCCCGGTGTCTACCTGATGAAGGATTCTTCGGGCATTGTTATCTACATCGGAAAAGCAAAAAACCTCCGGTCGCGTGCGGGCAGCTATTTCTTAGCGGCGGCTGCCCAGGAGATCAGGACCGCCGATTGGATCCATGAGATCGCGGATATCGATTTCATGCTTTGCAGCAGCGAGGTGGATGCATTGCTCACCGAAAGCCGATTGATCAAGGATATCCAACCCAAGCACAACAAAGATCTCAAAGACGACAAGACGTTTCCTTACTTGATGATTACCACACATGAGGATTTTCCTCGCGTTGAAGTGACTCGGACCCCAAAAGCCAAGGGGGCGAAGCTCTATGGTCCATTCACGAGCGCTGGCCAGCTTCGTGGCGCGATGCAGGTCATGCAGCGCGTTTTCCAGTTTCGAACCTGCTCGCTGGATATCGAGGAAAATGACCCGCGTTGGGAATGGTTCCGCCCTTGTCTGTTAGCGTCCATCAAGCAATGCACGGCTCCTTGCAATCAAAGGATTAGCAAGGCCGATTACAAGCGGGATATTCGAAGGCTACAGACTTTCTTAGAAGGGGGCAGTGAGAAGTTGCTTGGGCAGATGCGGCAGGAGATGCAAGAAGCATCTTCGAAGCTTGATTTTGAGAAGGCTGCTCGATTGCGGGACGAAATTCAGCTCCTGGCAAATCTGGGGGACCGAGGAGAAATCGACACGCATGCACAGCCCGAGGTTTTTTACATTGACCCAAAGAAAGGGATGCGAGCCTTGCGCAAGGTCTTAGGAATGACGAAAGAGCCCAGGGTGATTGAAGGGGTCGATATTGCACATCTGGGGGGAACCGATACCGTCGCCTCGCTTGTCCAGTTCCTGGATGGGTTGCCATTCAAACCTGGCTACCGTCGGTACAAGATTCAGAACGTCAAAGGGATCGATGATTTTCGAAGTATCCATGAGGTGATTTCACGGCGATTCCGACGGATGAGCGACGAGCAAGACGCTTTTCCGGACCTGTTGATGATCGATGGTGGCAAAGGACAATTGAACGCTGCCTTGGCTGCGTTTCGAGACCAGGATATCGAGCCACCGACCATGGTGTCGTTAGCCAAACGAGAGGAAGAAATCTATCAACCTGGCGAAAGCGAGCCGATACGTTTGGGGCGCGAGTCGTTCGCGTTACGATTGCTCCAGTATGTTCGGGACGAAGCCCACAGGTTCGCTCAACATTACCACCACATACTTCGTCAGAAGAGCACGTTCGATAACGAGATCAAAGGCAAGAATCGAAAGTAGGGCGTTAAGCAAACATTTTTTGCTGGAAGGGCTTCATCGGTTTCATGCTGGCCTTTCAAGATCGCTTTATCTTGTTTCGACACCAACCTCGCGAGAAATTCTCAGGGATTGCGAAAGTGAATTTAAGCTCGCACCTGCTTCGTAACGGAATCGAATTCGGATGCGATCCCCTTGTTGAGCGTCGAATGGTTTATCCAGAGGCAGCACCAGAAATTGGTTGGGCCACTCGAAGGGTAAACCACCTTCTTGGTCGACGGCGACCAGATTCTGAGTGATAAAGCGCAACGCGTTCAGTGAGCCCGTTTCCGAAATCTTGATGGTCACATTGCATTGGAAGCGATGCGAGAAATGCTGATCGTAGATCACAGTACCGTACTTTTCGAGCTGGGAAAGCTGTTTGGTCTGTAACGATTCCGCGTTAGGCGCTTGAAACAATGGGACGGGTGCCTGATACCCTGCGAATTCGAAGGGGTGTTCGACCGCTTGAAATGCCAAAACACTAGCCTCCGGAAAGAAACTTGGAAGTTGCCCGCCGATCGCACTGAGATAATTGTGTTTGAAAGCGTCGATGACCTGAAGTTGCTTTTCGCGTAAAAGTCCGACATGGAGCATTTCGCAAATCACAGCGTCGACGGGTTGGCTTGGAATGTACTGGCGAGCATCGGAAGCGATCACTTCAACTTGGCCATCGAGACCATTCAGTTTCAGTAGCCGTTTCGCACAATGGACAAGTTCTGGGTTTCTTTCCACGCATGTCACTCGCGCACCGCAGCGAGCGGCAAAGGAAGACAAGATCCCGGTCCCGCCCCCAAGTTCGACTACGTGCATTCCCGGCCGAACGTTGGCCTCGATCGCCGATTTAAACATGTTCACTCGGACTTGGTCCTGGAGCATGTTGTAGTGGTAATGAATCGGAATGAATTGCCCTAGCTGATTCTCTTCTTGGGCAATCTTCCGCCTGGATTTGGCTGGATTCAGACGGTGCGAGTAGGTTGTTTCTGATGGTGAAAATTGAGGTGCAGGTCGAACGGATAGAAGATGGGTACGTGGGCTACCCTTCAATCGACGGAGACTCGTTGCCATGAAGACTAGCCATTCTGTAAAAGCCATGATGAAATAAGAAGAGGCCGATGGTATGCCATCGGCCTCTTCTTCTGTTCCCTGGCATCGAGGCGAACCGTAGCTCGCCTCGATGCGCAGTCTTAAGCTCTATCGTGAAGCACCGTCACTTCGCAATTGACCCAGTAATCGCTTGTTTCCGGCTATATGCTGCTCCAACCCAGGAGGAAGGCCAGTCGAACATTCCCGCAAATTCCCGACCGACGACAGAGCTTTAACTTGTTCTGACATGGCATAGGAAATACGAAAGCATCCCACCAAAGGTCAATGCCAATCGAGCTGCTTTCATAAAAATGTCCTGCAGGAAATAGACTTGCCACGCGAAGCAAGTGTTGGGGCATTTCCTAATCGGCCTACCTTTCCCAGTTCGGTTCCTGGGAATGGAATGATAGGTAAGATGGAAAAACGGGGGCAACGGACTGGATGCCAATGCCAACGGATTCGATCTCAAGCGAGATGATAGAGAGGTTTCAGCTTCTTTTCCAAGTAGTCCATGAGTGGCCTGGAAGACAAGGGAGCATGGCAGGCGTTCGCAATGAGAAGCGTTGGCTTGAAGCAGCGACCATGCCGATGAACCTTCGTTCGCAACCATTCCAGCAAGGGGCGAAAATCTCCTTGTGAAATCATGCCATCAAGTTCTCCTAATTCCTGTTCAGCCGCCACCATCAATTGAGCTGCAAAGATATTTCCCAGCGTGTAGGTCGGAAAATAACCGATCAGGCCGGCAGCCCAGTGGACGTCCTGCATGACACCCTCCGAATGGTTCGCAGGCCGAATCCCAAGATACGATTGGTAGCGATCGCTCCAGGCTTGTGGGAGATCTTCACACGCAAGATCGCCATCGATCAACTCTCGTTCCAATTCAAATCGAATCAAGATATGCAAATTGTAAGTGGCCTCGTCCGCTTCGATCCGGATCAGGCTTGGGGCAACACGATTCAGATCGCCATAGATTTGTTCGATGGAGAATTCTTCCAGTTGCGGAAAGACTTTAACGGCTTCGGGAAGGCACCATTGCCAAAACGCATGCGACCTACCGATCATGTTTTCCCATAGGCGGGACTGAGACTCGTGTACACCTAAGGAAGCGGCGGACCCAGCTGGCATCCCAAACCAGTCTGTCGGCAATCCTTGTTCGTACATCGCATGTCCTGCCTCGTGCAAGGTGCCGTACAGGCCACTGCTGAAGGAATCCTGAAAGTACCGAGTCAGGATGCGATGGTCGTTTGGCCCGAGCGTTGTACAAAACGGGTGTTGTGTTTCATCCAGGCGACCACGTTCGAATTGATATCCAATCTTCTCGGCAACCCATCGCGAGAGCTGTTTTTGTTTCTCGATATCGAAGGTTCCTTGCAAGGATCGGCCCGTTGGACCATGCTCGCTATTACCGATGGTCTGAACTAGATTTACCAATTGGTCTCGTAATTGGATGAACAGCAAGTCCACTTCTGCTGTCGTTGCTTTTTCTTCGTATTGGTCTAACAAGCCATCGTATCTGCAAGCGCGGTTTTGAGCCAACAAAGTTGCTTCCTCGCGCCGCAAGGATACGATCTCTTTTAGATAGGGCAAGAAGGTGTCAAAGTCATTGTTCCCTTTGGTGCTGGCCCAGATCTGTTGGCCGACCGAGATCGCATGTGCGGTTCTTTTCACGAGCGATTCTGGCAGTTGGATGTTGCGGTCGAAATCGCGTTTCCATCCTCGAATGGAAGCACCGAGAACACTGTTGGGTTCTTCTGCTAATTCGGACTGCGAAAGCTCGGAAAGCCATTCTCCCAGTTTTGGATCTGTTTTTCTCTTGTGAGTTAAACCGCTCAAGAAAGTAACTTGATCGGCGCGATACAGTCCTGCTTGCTCGGGTAGCCCTGTATGCTCATCCCATTCCAGCAGGGCAAGCGTACTTTCAAGGAAGCTGGTTTCTCGCGCGTGGTCGTAAACTTGCTGGAAAAGTTGGGTGGCTTGTGTCGAGCTCATTGTCTACATGGTCCAGCCATCTTTAAGGGTCGCATCCTTGGTCACAATCGGAATTCCGTCTCGAACGTAGCAAGGCTCGAATTGATCCGATTCGCTAACGCTGAGTCGATTGATCACTTGAACATGGCGACCGATACGGCAATTCTTGTCCAGAATGGCGCCGTGGATCATGGAACCGGAACCAATGCCAACGGGAACGCCGCCATTGGCGACCAAGGCTTCCAATTCTTGATCGGTTTCCATGTAGTCAGCACCCATGACGATGCTGTTTTTGATTGTAACCCCTTCGCCGATAACACAACGCAGGCCGATCACGCTGTTTTCAATGCGAGCCCCTTTACCGATGCGGCAGCCGTCTGCGATCAGAGAGTCGGAGATGGTGGCACCTTCAACCACTGTGGGTGGCAAGAAACGAGCCCTCGAATAAACGGGTTTGTCCGCACTGAACAAATCAAACGGTGGGTTGTTCTTGGTCAGTGATAGGTTGGCGTCGTAGAATGCTCGGATCGTACCGATGTCCTCCCAATAGTCATCGAACAGGTGGACTTGAACTTTGCGCGATCGAATCGCGGCCGGGAACACTTCTTTGCCGAAATCGCTGTAATTGGTTTTGTTGAGGACATCGAACAGAAGTTGCTTGTTGAAGATGTACAGCCCCATACTGGCCAAGCAGTCACGACCTTGCGAAGGTATGCCTCTTGCGTCGATCCACGATGGATTGGTCGAGACCATGTTGATCTCTTCTTCGGTCTTTGGCTTTTCGAGAAAGCCGGTCACTCGTCCGGTATCATCGCATCGCATAATCCCGAGGGCATGAGCGGCCGACCGAACCACTGGAATGGCTGCGATCGTCACGTCTGCATTCGAATTGACGTGGGTTTCCAGCATTTTACTGTAGTCCATGTGGTACAACTGGTCGCCGCTCAGGATCAAAACATAGTCGCAATCATTTTGATCAAAGTACCGTAGGTTCTTGCGAACGGCATCTGCGGTCCCTTCGTACCACTCGGTCCCGCCCTCCATGGTTTGCTGAGCCGCCAACAGCTCGACAAATCCGCCGCTAAAATTGTCGAAGCGATACGTTTGTCGAATATGTTGGTGCAGTGAAACACTCAAAAACTGAGTCACGACGTAGATTCGATTGATACCGCTGTGAATGCAGTTGCTGATGGGAATGTCGATCAGCCGATACTTCCCGGCAAGCGGCACAGCGGGCTTCGCGCGAATTTTTGTGAGCGGGAACAATCGCGTTCCTCGACCACCACCTAAGATCAACGAAATCACCTGCCGCATATCATTGAGCATCGAAAACACGCAACCTTTCAACCAAAATACGCATGGGGACGAACACAGAATCCCCTTAGAATACTCGAAATCGGAATGGTCGCACAGTTTACCAAAAGAAGAAGTCCGCAATGCACGCATCCCTGCTCCCTTCTACCCTGTCAATTACCAAAGATTTGGTTCGATTTCCCTCTGTCAGCCACGTTAGCAACGAAGCGGTCAGCCAATTCGTTACAGATCGTCTGCAACGAATTGGTTTTCAGATCGAATGGCACACTTACCGCGACGAACGCAACCAAACCAAGGTTAGTCTGGTTGGCAAGCGAGGTCCGGGAGCCGGCGGAGTCTGTTATCTAGCGCATACGGACGTGGTTCCAGCGGACGACTGGTCGCTGGACTGGTGCGGCCCCTTCGAACCGACCGAGCGAGATGGCCGACTTTACGGGCGTGGAACATGCGACATGAAAGGTTCTTTGGCGGCAGCCATGACCGCCTGCGCAATGATTGACCCCGGCCAACAATCGAAACCTATCTATTTCATCGTGACGAGCGACGAGGAAGTGGGTATGGGAGGGGCAAAAATCGTGAATGCGGAATCCAAGTTCTTTCAAGAAATGGTAGAAACCGGGACGGTAGGTATCGTGGGGGAACCGTCATTGCTGAGCGTGATACATGCACATAAGGGGGGCCAGCGATTAGCGGTTCGAGCGCGGGGACGCAGCGCCCACACCAGCACCAACGATGGAATCAATGCGAACTATCAATTGATCCCAGCGCTGAATGACCTTCTTGCAATTCGCACGATCAGCGAATCCGATCTTCGCTTCCAAAACACCATGTTCGATCCCCCAACATTATCATGGAATATGACCATTTCCAACGAGCCCGAAGCGGTGAATGTCACCCCGTCGCTGGCTCAGGTCAACATCTTTTTACGTTCCATGCCCGAAGTGGATCATTCGCCCCTTCTGAACTTGATTGCAGACCTTTGTAAGAAGCACTGCTTGGAATTCGATCAACGCGACGCGGTCAATCCATGGCGAGTGGATCCTAGCAGTGACTGGATTCAAACGATGCTTCAGATTGTCGGCCAATCCGTTTCGAAGAGTGTTTGCTTTGCGACCGACGCTGGCGTGCTGCAGCGACTGAAACGCTTGCTGATCTGCGGACCAGGAAACATCGAGCAAGCTCATCGCAGCGACGAGTGGATTAGCTTGGAACAGCTTGAGCTTGGTGCGAATGCATATCTACGGGCCTTCCAGCATTGGGTTCGATAAACTGGGTATTTCTCGCTTCGAAGAGCAGCAGGAATTCGATTGTCATTCGACCAAGTTGGAACTCAGGACATGTTGTTATCCCGAGCGTTAAACCGTGGATACCGTTGGACAGCATTCGAATAGGGGCAACGCCAGTGACAAAAGGTTACGGCAAGAATCGAATGTTTCCTGGCTTGGCATCGAAGTAGAAAATGCCAACTCGTCGAAGTTCAGCGAGCAAACTTTGGACCGTATCCCAATCTCCATCAAATAGATCAGCTGTCCCCTCGTACCAGTCCCAAAGCACTTCTTCAGAGAAATCGGGCGGAGAATCGACATATGCCTTGGCGATGTCCAGAATGCACGGCGGGAAAACAACTGTCATTTCGACAATTTGTTTGGTATCATCGAAATCGACAAACAGGGGGACGGCGAATCCCTGAATGTCAACAATCGTTTGATCCTGAAGCCGCAAATAGGCATCTCGCTCGCGAAAGTAGGAATCACGACGTTCGAGTGCTTTGATCGCAGTTTGTTGGTTGGATTCCCAAACTGCTCCATCATTGCCGTCCCCAAGAAATCTAAGCAGCGAGCGTCCGCGATTTGTAGCGTAGCTGGCCGCAACTACCAATAATTGTTTTCGGAGGTTGGACATGCTCAAAAGCGCTCTATCAAATGGCTACTCATCACAAGTTCGCGGCTGGCTGATGTTGAACGGAGTGCAGCTTGAGCTTGCACAGGTCGGACCTGATTTTTGTATCCTGCGCGAGCCGATTTCGGGAGACATTATCGGCGCTGGCGACGTACCAGCGGAACTGATTATAGAAGTAGACGGAAGCAAGCGGGAAGTGGCAATTCTATTGATTTCGAACGCTACATCTTTTGCAAAAAAGCTGCATTTTCGAACTCTTCACAACTCATAATTTGGGTTCAAAGACCGTGATCATTCTAGCATCGAATTCAGCATTGGCTCAATATGGGGCGCAGGCCTTGCGAATTTGAAGCGAAGTAATGAACGGCTACCACTGGTTTGATCGACGGTACGGGCGATATTTCAGGCCTTTGGCCAACTAGATATCCCAGCCAAAGCCATAAATAATCGGGGTAGAACCTGAATTTTTCATTTTGACTTCGCCATTTCCGTCGCAAGTGTTTCCCAGTCCGACACCATTTCTTGCAGTCGAAGAGGATGCTTTGCTGCAAGATCGATCGACTCAGACCGATCGTTAGCTAAATCATACAATTCCCATGGCTTGCCTTTTGCCGCAACGACCTTCCAATCCCCTTGCCGCAACGCTCGATTCCCTTCATGCAGCCACCACAATGATTTTCTGGGTAGTGGATCGTGAGTTTCAAATGCGTGCGCCATATTGATTCCGGGAGCTGGTGGTACTTCGGCACCTTCCCATTGGCTTGGTCGTTGTCCACCTGCTATCGCTAACAATGTGGGAACAATGTCGATCACATGCGCGGGTTGATGCCTAAGCTCGCCGCGATGCACAATGCCTTTCGGCCAATGTGCGATCAACGGAGTTGAGATGCCTCCTTCGTGAACCCATGTCTTGTGTCTTCGGAATGGGGTGTTACCTACTTTGGACCAACCAGGCCCTAGGCAAAGAAATGACTCCGCCGACCCAGGAGCTGACTTAGGATCATGTCCATCTCCCCTAACCATGATTTCAGCGGTGGTACCATTGTCTGACAAGAAAAGGATCAATGTATCTTCAAAACGATTCAAGTCGCGTAAGGTTTGAAGCACTCGGCCGATCTCTTGGTCCATCCGGTCAATCATGGCCGCGTGGATCTCCATCTTCAAAGCCTGAAACTCCTGCTGTTCGATCGTTAGCTGATCCCAATCAAGCTCTTTATTCACTTCGCCCGGGCCTAAGGTTTTGATATCTTTAGGATTGTCGTATGGGGGACCTACTGTAGGTTCTGATTTGGAAAGCGTGCCTGCTACCAAGCCCATTTCCTGCATCTTCTTCCAGCGAGCCTGGCGAGTCACATCCCAGCCCTGTCGATAGCGGCCTTTGTATTTTGCGATATCGACTTGAGGGGCATGCAGTGGAAAATGGGGCGCGGTGAAGGCGATGTATTGAAAGAAGGGTTTGTCTGGAGACTGTTCAACGTGCCGAGTGATGCACTCGATCGCGTGCGAGGCAATTCGCGTCGTTGTATAGAATTCCGTATCAGGCTGGATCGGATCCAGTCGCTGGTCGTCCTGGCTATGGTTCTTGGGATGAAAGTAGCGGTCGTGGTCATTCAGGACGTAAGATCGTTCGAAACCTTCTTGGCTTGGCGTGCCATCGATGTGCCACTTGCCTGACAGGTAAGAACGGTAGCCCAATGGCTTCAAATACTGTGGAAGCAACGGAGCCCACCTCGGACGCGATCCTTGCGATCCGCCGGCACGGTTCGGCAGCTGGTCGCGGCCTACTTGCTGCGCATAGTAGCCAGTCAGCAGCGCCGCACGCGACGGCCAACAGCGGGCGGTGTTGTAGAACTGGGTGAAGCGAAGACCTTGAGCTGCTAACGAATCCAAGTTCGGTGTTTCAATCTCGCTGCCGTAACATCCGAGATCCGAGTAACCAAGGTCATCGGCCATAATAACTAAGAAATTCGGCGGCGAGCCTGTTGCGGTCCAGGCCAGGTTCATCACCAAAACAAGACAAGCGAAACTTCGTAGGATGGGACAAATCCAAACACAGCTTTGGTGGAGGCAACTGCAAGATATATTCTTCATTTATTAACTAATGTTTCATTCATTGAGTATTCATGGATAACGATCGAAAGCGACTCTCAAGAAAATCAATTTAAGAAAAGATGTCGCGGTCGAGCATGCGATAGTTGATCGCTTCTTGGACATGATGAGCTTGGATGGTTTCGGAGGCTTCTAAATCGGCGATCGTTCTGGCGACTCTCAGGATTTTATCATGGGCGCGCGCGGATAGTCCCATTTCGGTAACCGCTGTACGCATCAATTCAATTTCTACTTTTCCGAGTACGCAATGTTGACGTAATTCGCGACTACTCATCTGAGCGTTGGTGTTGGTACGGCTGTTTTCAAACCGTCGCGATTGAATGCTTCGTGCCTGCTCGACTTGTTCACGAATCTGAGCGCTACTCGTTCCAGGAGGCCCATTGGTGAGTTCATTGAAGGGAACGGCGGGAACCTCGATATGAATATCGATCCGGTCTAGCAACGGGCCGCTGATACGAGACATATAACGTTCGATTTGGGGGGGAGTGCAATTGCAAGATCTGCGTGGGTCCGTACGGTATCCGCATGGGCAAGGATTCAGCGCGGCAATCAACATAAAGTTCGCGGGGAAGGTGGTGCTGCGCATGGCGCGAGAAATGGTGACCACGCGATCTTCGAGCGGTTGCCGCATCACTTCGAGTGTCTTGCGATTGAATTCCGGCAATTCATCTAAGAACAGTACGCCGTTGTTCGCGAGCGATACTTCGCCTGGCGCGGGGGGACTTCCGCCCCCCACAAGCCCAGCATCGGAAATGGTGTGGTGAGGGGATCTGAAAGGGCGCTGAACCATCAAGGGTTGGCCCGGCTTGAGTCGCCCTAATGCAGAATAAATTCGTGTCGTTTCGATCGATTCCGTTGCAGATAAGGTCGGCAAAATCGAGGGCAATCGCTTAGCAAGCATGGTCTTGCCCGATCCTGGAGGCCCGAGCATGATCAAGTTATGAGCGCCCGAGGCTGCGATCGTTAGGGCTCGCTTGGACATTTCTTGCCCACGAACGTCGCTGAAGTCAACCTCGTACTTGGAGAAGGCCTCGAAGATCTCGTTCAAGCGAGACGGAACCGGCTCGATGGGCAGTTTACCGGACAAGAATCCGACAGCTTCGCTTAGGGAACCGATCGGGATAACGTCGAGTCCTTCGACGACGGCGGCTTCTTGCGCATTTTCGGCAGGCACAAGCAGACCGCGGATCCCCGGTTGCTGAGCGGCAGCCATCGCGATCGAAAGTGCCCCTTTGACATTTCGCATTTGCCCTTCTAGAGACAACTCACCCACCGCGGCGTATTGTTCCAGGATGTCGGATTCCAATTGACCGGAGCCAACCAAAATTCCGATGGCGATAGGCAAGTCAAAACTGGTTGCTTGCTTTGGAAGATCCGCCGGGGCGAGATTGATGACGACCCGGTCGTGGGGTCGATCGAATCCGCCATTGACCAGCGCGCGTTCGATGCGGTGGATGCTTTCTCGGACCGCTTGCTCTGGCAGGCCAACGATAACAGTTTTAGGAAGAGGCGCGGGGGATAAATCGACTTCGACATCCACCGGCATTGCCTCGATTCCAAGCAAAGAATACGTTTTAAGCTTGGCCAGCATGGGGTAAATCCTTGATGTTTGATTCGCAAGAAATGGCCCAATGTTATACCAAGGTCGAATCCGGTTTTGGGGACCGAGGCCAAAAATCAGAATTCCAATTCTGCTTCTAATTCTGCGGTCGTTTTTTAGGAATCCCAGGTAAACAGGGCTAATAAACGATGCTAATAAACGGTGGCATCCACACCACGCGATAGTACGTGCGTCTTGTCTTTAGCCGCAACGCGGCGGCACGTGGTAGCCATGGGCGTGAGCCCATGGCTCGCGGCTTCGCTTCTGCATGGCTTGCCGAAACCGCGAGGTGAATTGGCAAGACGAACGGTCGGGAACACTATTCAAGTTCGGCCCGTTAGGAACTAGCAAAAAATCCGCGTGTGGCGGCTTCCAAGATTTTTTCTTGGGTCGCTTCTAGTCTGGAAAACAGAGCGGTTTGACGACCTTCGCTCAGCACCATGATACGATCGCTTAAGGTCAACACCTCGGGCAGTTCGCTGCTGGTAACGATCACGCCAAGTCCCTCGTTGCATAACTGACGAATGATTCGATACAGTTCTGCTTTGGCTCCAACATCTACGCCGCGTGTTGGATCGTCCAGCAAAAGAATCTTGGGTTTGGTCAGCAACCATCGACCGATGATACACTTTTGTTGATTGCCACCACTTAGGCTGGTAATCGCTGCCTGCAACCCAGCGGTTTTGATCAGCAGCTTGTCGACCATCGATTTGGATGCTATTTGCTCTTTTCGATTGCTGACTGCCGGGCCACTTCGCATCGAAACAAGTTCGCATAGCGAGATGTTTTTCCCTACGTTCATGGCGGTGAAGATCCCGAGTCGTTTTCGGTCCTCCGTAACCAAAGCCATGCCAGCTTCCAGTGCTTCTGCCGGATGAGAGGGGCGAATCTCTTTACCCTCCAGGACGATTCGTCCGGTGGGTGCTAGAACGGAAGCACCGAACAAGCATTCAAGAAGTTCAGTTCTGCCGGCACCCATGAGTCCGGCTATGCCGAGGACTTCACCCTCGTGTAGGTCAAAGGAAATGTCTTTGAGTCGGAACCCTCGGGCGTGGCCGGGCCAGGCGAGCGATAGCTTTTCTACGGAAAGCAACTTTTTGCCTTGAGCGGGACGTTCTCCAAGCTCGATCGATTCCAGCTCGCGCCCCACCATCAATCGAGTGACTTCTTGGGGATTTGTTTTTTCGGTTTCGAGTTGTGCAATGAAGCGACCGTCGCGAAGCACGACGATCTGGTTTGACAGATGAAAAACCTCTTCCATCTTGTGTGAGATGTAAAGGATCGTGGTTCCTCGCTCTCTGAGTTTCGCAATGACGCGATACAGTCGTTCCACTTCTGATTCGGTGAGTGCGCTGGTTGGTTCGTCCATGACTAGAATACGGCTGTTCAGGCTTAAGGCCTTCGCGATCTCCACCAGCTGTTGATCGCCCACGCGAAGGGAGCCAGCCAGCGTCGACGCGGGAACGTTGCATTCCAGTTCTTTCAAGAGACGCCCTGCTTCTTCCAGCATGGATCGGTCGTCTCGTATGAGCCAGGCCGAGCGTTTCTCGCGGCCAAGAAATACATTAGCTGCTACCGACAATTGCTCGACCAGGTTGAGTTCTTGATGGATGATGCTGATACCAGCATGTTCTGCGTCCCGAGTTCCCGAAAACCGAACCTCTTGGCCGTCGACACAAAGCGTTCCATCGTAGTCGGTGATGACGCCAGACAGAATTTTCATCAAGGTGCTTTTGCCTGCACCGTTTTCGCCGCAAATGGAAACCAGACTTCCTTGTGGAATGTCAAAGGTTACGCCATCGAGCGCCTTGACGGCGGCAAAGCGTTTCCCGATCCCCTGCATCGATACGATGGATTCGGTCATAAGAATCTAGCTCGTGACGCTCGAGGTGATATTCCGCGCGGATCTGGATTCCCAAAATGCTCTGGAGGTTAAAGCGGCGGCTACGATCAGTCCGACAATGACTGCATAGGAGCTTCCGTACCAATCCTGTTTACCGAAGAACAGCATGGTCAGCAGACCTGAAATCAGAGACAAGATCGGGATGATGGTCCAGCCGATCCCTCCATCGAAGTATCGCTTGGAAGAGACGCGTTGCCCGCGTTGACTGAAGGTGACCGCGAAGACAACGACAATGCCGACGATCATGCCTTCGAAGATATCTGCGCCGGAGCCAACCACTTTGCTGACCGCGTCAATCACCGTCCGCAAAAAGAGGCAACCTAAAATGGTTCCAGGAATCGTTCCAATCCCACCTTGCAACGAACAGCCTCCGATCACGGAGCCTGCAATGGCGTTCAGCTCATAACCGCGAGCCATGATGTCAGGCTTGGCTGAACCGTCATCGGCAAACGAAATGATACCCACGATCGAGGCCGACACGGATCCGAGCACGTAAGCCAACCACTTTAAGCGATCCGTTCGAATGCCGCTAAGTTTCGCAGCTTGTTCGTTGCCGCCCATCGCGTGCAAATGGCGACCGGTAACTGTACGGCTCATTAAGAACCAAAGCACCAATGCAAAAACCAAGAAAAGCACCGTGATCGTAGGGACATCCTTGATCGCGTTTCGAAGGGCGGTGTCGGTAAAATCAATCTGCGATTTACCACCAGTGAGGGTTGGCGCGAGCCCTCGACCAAAGCTTCGAAGACCTACCAAGGTTGCCAGAGTCGCGATGAAGGGAGGTAGCCCGATCCGCGTGATAAGCCAGGCGTGAAGGGTGCCGATCATCCCTCCCACCACAAGGGTTCCTGCGATCGCAGCAGCAACGGCAACACGCGAAACTTGACCGTTGCGAAAGCCTTCGGGGTCCAGCAGGATCATGAAAGCGCCAAAGACGGTAGCGCTCAAGGCGATCACGGACCCGCTCGAAAGGTCGATTCCTCCCGAGATAATGATAATGGCGCTGCCCAAAGCAAAGAATCCAAGTAGAACCGTACGACGAATGATCAGTTGCGAGGCACCGGATGCATCCGTCCAATACGTGTGGTTGGAGTCCAACAAAGCAGTGCCCACGACAACGAACAGCCAAGCCAAAATCAGCTTCAGCTCTACGGAGCTCCACAGTCGAGAAAGCAAATTGGGAGAGCTCATGAGCTTGTTAGTTTGTACTTCGCTAGCCAGTTTTGGAATTCGGGAAGCGTGACAAATTCGACCGACGGCCCGAACTCCTTAAACATATCTGCCTTGAGCGGAGTGTTGCTTGCGGGAACAACAATCTTCAGTCCTGTATTCTTGATGTTGCCACCGGCCGATCCCATATTTGGAAACATTTCTTTGACGGTTGCGTCATCGCCGGTTGATTTTGCGAATGCGTATCGAACCGAATCGTATCCCATTCCGAAAGGATTCTGAACGACCATCGCATCGATCATTCCTTCACCCATTTGTTGGATAGCGAGTTGTTCTGCGTCGAAGGTAACAATCGTGAACTTGTCTCTTACTTTTTTATCGCTTACCACGTCAACGATAGCGGGTGCGTTGTAGGACCAGATGCCCACGAGGATCGATAGATCGGGGTACTTGGAAATCACATCTTGGACGTTGTCTCGGGCTCGAGCGCGATCGGCATCGTCGAGACGTCGGTCTTTCTGGACGAAGGCAGGACCAACGGCTTCGGTGAATCCGTTCATCCTTTCGATAGCATTTTGTTGGCTGTCTAAACCTACAAACTGAACATATTCACCGCTGGGCTTGAGATTCTTGGCTGCGGTCCCCAGCACTTTGCCTCCGACGATGTTATCGGTGCCAACGTAGAATTCGCGAGCGGATTGGTACTTTGCGTCGAGATCGCTGTCGAAGCACCCGATGATCACACCTTTCTTGGCCAGATTCCCAAGCTCTTCTGCGATGGCTGGGTTGGTGGAAGAGGTGGGTGAGATGATTACGGCAACAATGTCCTTTTGCGTACCATATTGTCGAAGTTTTTCGACTTGGCCTTGTTCTGTTCCATCGTTAGCATCCATCGATGCGCTGAAACCAGCTTCCTTCAGTTTCAAGTCCAAGGCTGCCTGCTTGATGCCTTCGCGAGCTGCGTCCCAGAACGGAGACTCGGTGTTGTTCAGCAAAATGATGCGTTTCAGTGCAACCGGTTTGGTTTCGCTGCCAGAATTTGTTGGTGTTCCCTTCGAGTCGCACCCGACAAAACAGACAGAGCCAAGAACCAAGCCCAAAGCGACGAATCGCGAAAGGCTTTGCTGCATTTGAAATCCCAGACGAACCAGATCGAACATTTTCACAAATCTTCCTCCCGAAAACCGACGCTGCCAACGGTGAATGGAACCTCACCGATTGGCACCCATGGTAGTTTTCGCCCCCAACTTCGGCAAGCACGGGAAGATCAAATGCCCTGCAGTGGAGGGAGTCCTGTTGCAAGGAACATGCTTTGTGTGCCGTTTGGGGCTAATTTGCTTTTGGACTAAACTGTTGAGAGTTTCATTTCTTAGCTTGGTAAGCAACGCCAGGCACAGCTTCTGCGAAAACGTGATCCAACGATGAATACCCGGGTAACCGTCAAAACACTTCAGTCGATGAAGCTGAAAGGCCAAAAGATTACGATGCTTACGGCCTACGACTACCCGACCGCGAAAATGCTCGACGAGGCCAACGTCGAATGCATCTTGGTGGGGGACTCGCTGGGAATGGTGGTTCAGGGCAAAACCACAACCATTCCGGTGACGCTGGAGGAAATGATTTATCATGGCGAGATGGTTGCCAGGGCAACCAACCGATCGATGGTAATTGTCGACTTGCCTTTCCCGGTAGGTCAATTGAGTATCGCACACACGGTGGAGTCGGCAGCCGCGATCATGAAACGAACTCAGTGCCAGGCGGTGAAGATGGAAGGAGGGCATCAACAAGCGGCGGCGATCCGCGCCTTGGTGGATGCTGGAATTCCGACAATTGCCCACATCGGTTTGCGTCCTCAAAGCGTTCACGCCATTGGTGGATACCGAGTTCAACGCGATGCCGATCCACTGATGCGGGATGCCAAGGCGGCGGAAGAAGCTGGCGCTTTTTGTGTTTTGATGGAATGCGTTCCCCCCGATTTGGCTCGGCAAGCAACGCAAGCGATCCGTGTGCCAACCATCGGGATTGGGGCAGGCAATGGTTGCGATGGGCAAGTGCTTGTTACTAACGATATGCTTGGTTGGAACAGCGGATACGTACCTAAATTCGTTCGGCAGTATGCCGACTTGCGGAAAGCGTCGGCCGAAGCAGTTGCCAAATTCATGCAGGATGTGCAAAGCGGTGATTTTCCTGGCCCGACGGAGTCCTTTTAAGATGTCGGGCTTTCACGATTGAAATCCGTCTAGCTCGACGGTTTTTAGGTACCCATGTCTCGATGACAGGCTTAAGCTTGCTGAACGCCGAGATCGACTTTCCAATTTCACCGACCTTCTTCCTTCAAAGAGTCAACATGGTCCAAATCATTCCTCTCGATCGACCCGATGTTCCCCCGTTGACGATGCCCGATCGGTTCCGCAAAGAAGTTGTTTATTTCATGACTCCAGCAGAGGGCGCGGGGGCACCTCATTTGGGAAAAGACGAATATTGGGTCCGTTTGGAGGATTCGGCACGCTGGCTAGACGACGGTTTCTTTTCGCTGGTTTCGCCGCTAGATGCTCATTCGGTGGCGGAGATTGAAATTACGGAGGAGCAAGAAGAGTGGCTCGAGTGGATGGTCGTTCACAAAATCACCAGCATTCGACTGGAGGCCGCCCCCGCGAAGTAATGAATTGCGACGGGGGAGGCGACAGAATCCTTGTTTTTGTTTAGAATCGAAATGATTCGTATCGAATCCCCCTCCTTCCCACTTGGCATAAGAGAATCCCTAGCGTGGCATCCTACAAAACCAGCGACCTAAAAAAAGGACTCAAAGTTCAAATCGATGGCGAACCTTACTTGCTCGTCGATGTTGATTTTTTTAAGCCAGGGAAGGGGAATGCTCTCTACCGATGCAAGATGAAGAATTTGGTCCGCAACACCATGTTGGATCGGACTCTCAAGGGGGGGGACGAGCTAGAAATCGCCGACGTGGAAGAGATCGATACTGTTTTTCTTTACAACCAAGCTGGTTCGTTCGTTTTCATGGACAATGAATCGTTCGAACAGTATGAATTGACGGCTGAGCAAGTGGATGACAACTGGAAGTATTTGAAAGAGCAAATGCCGATTGCGATGGTGCTCTTCAATGGCAACCCGCTGACCATTTCGCCTCCTTCTCACGTCACCTTGAAGGTTATTGAAACCGATCCGGGTACTAAGGGCGATACCGCCACCAACGTGACCAAGCCTGCCAAAGTCGAAACGGGTGCAGAGATCAACGTACCAGGCTTCATCAAAGAGGGTAATGTGATCAAGGTGGACACTCGCAATTGCACGTATGTTGAGCGGGTCAGCATGGACTAGTCTAGATTTTTCACGGCGTTCAACTTGAGTCGCGGGCGCTAGCCGCGATCTTCGTTTTTACCGCGAAGCTGAAAAGCGGCTAGCGCCTGCGGCTCAGTGAGAGTAATCCCGGCTGTTCTGTCTGGTCTGATTTTGAACTAAGCCCAAGCCAAAGTTTTCTGAAGCCGGATCGTAATGATGACAAGAATCGCCAAGCTGAATTTATTTTATTGGTTGATTGGCTTTACCTGTCTTTGGATAAGTGGTTCTGAATCATTGGCTCAGAGCAAAGAGCGCTTTGATAAGCTTCGAGAGAACTTAGTCACCAACGTTTTGATACCTGGTGGCATCTCCCATCCTGGGGTTCTCAAATCGGTTGGTGAGACCCCTCGGCATGAATTTGTGCCGAAGCAATACAAATTGCAGGCGTACCAGGACATTGCTATTCCGATCGGCGAAGCTCAAACGATCAGCAGTCCTTTTATTGTTTCGTTGATGACTCAATCGCTACAGCCGCAACCAACCGATCGGGTCTTGGAGATCGGAACCGGAAGCGGCTATCAGGCAGCCATTCTTAGCCCGTTGGTGGCCGAAGTCTATACGATTGAGATCGTTGAAAAGCTTGGACGAGAAACCATGCAATTACTCGCCGATCTGGAGTACAAAAACGTATTTTGTCGGATTGGAGATGGTTTTAAGGGTTGGAAAGAACACGCTCCGTTCGACAAAATCATCGTGACTTGTTCTCCCGAGGAGGTTCCGCAACCGCTGGTGGATCAATTGAAAGAAGGGGGGTTGATGATTATTCCGGTTGGGGAGCGCTACCAACAGATGTTGTATTTGATGCGAAAGGTGGATGGCAAGCTCGAAAAAGAAGCCTTGCAACCAACTCTGTTTGTGCCCATGACCGGTACAGCGGAAGACCAAAGAAAGATAGCTCCTGATCCGCAAAATCCGACTTTGCAAAACGTAAGCTTCGAAGAACCGTTGATCAAGAACGAGCATATACCAGGATGGTATTACAAGTTCGGTTGTTCGATCGTCAAGGATGCCAGTTCCCCGGATAGCGGGATGGTTGCAGAGTTTCGCTCGGACAAAGGAAGCGAACCCAGTATGTTGTTACAGGGGATCGCCATTGATGGATCGGTAGTGAAGAAAATTCGACTTGCTGGCTGGATCTACACCGAGGGGGTGAAGATTGGGAAGGACAAGGAAAAGTCCCCGTCGATTGCGATCCAGTTTTTCGATTCGAATCGCAATCGGATTGGCTACAACTACATTGGCGGATTCAAAGGAAGTCGACCATGGAAACGAGAAGACCGCATCTTTAGTGTCCCTTCCGCAACGCGCGAAGCGATTGTGTCGATAGGTCTTTTTGGTGCCGAGGGGCTGGCTAGATTCGATAACATTTCGCTCGAAGCGACGAGGTAGATTGCGTGAAACCAAAAGCCGTCTTGGCATACTGCCGCGAACGAGGAATCAAGTCGGTTGACCTGCGATTCTCGGACATCCAAGGCAACTGGCGAAGGATTACGTTTCCCCTGTCCGCGCTTACCGAAGCTTCTTTTGAAGAGGGGTTCGGGCAGATGATTTCACTTCCGTCGTCACCGCGCGACTCCCAGGTTGTTGCAAAAGAATATGCGAACCTGGTTCCTCAAAGTGATGCCAACTACCTAGATCCGTTCACGACGCATCCGACTCTCATTTTGATTGCTTCGATACAAGATGCGATGATGCGCGAAGAAAGCGCGTGGGATTCGCGTCAAGTTGCCATCAAAGCGACTCGGTTCTTGGAAACGTCCACCATCGGTGACGGTCTGATGGTAAGTGCAAGCGTTCCGTTTCGCATGCTTGGTTCCCCATCCGATGATTCAAGCAATGCGAACACGTTTCTTGCTTGCGGTCTGGACGACAAGTACTTTACGCTGCGTTGCGACGTTGCAGACGTTGCCAATGAAGCTGGTTTGCAAATCGATCGTCATTTTTGCGACATCAACAACAGCTCCTCGATGATTTTGAAGCCGTCCAAGCTGGTAGAAAGCTGCGACGATGTGATGATGTTGCGGTATTTGGTCAGTCAGTTCACTAGCCAACGAAATGTACGCGTCTGTTTTGATAACCTTTGGATAACCAGTCACTGGGCTATTTCGCGACAAGGTGAGTCCATTTTTGCCGGCGGTGCATATCGTGGGATGAGCGACATCGGCTTGCAAGCCATGAGCGGAATCCTGCACCACGCTCCTTCCATTTGCGCCATTGCGGCAGCTTCATCCCCAAGGTTGTCTACGTTTCCATGGCTTCGACTCTGTTCCAGCGACCATTCTGAATCCATTTGTCGCATTGCGATACCGTCCAATCAACCGCGAGGGCGATTGATTGAGTTTTCTGGAACGCCATCTCAATCCAATCCGTATCTCGTTAACTCGGCGGTCACCATGGCAATGATTGATGGGATTCAGAACAAGATGGCCGCCGGGAAATCACTGGATATTTTGAACTCGCCCGCGTTCGATCGTACGGATTATGCGTTAGGTGGTTCTTCGACGAACGCACTTGATCGCAAGGGGCTTAAGTCGAGCTTGGACGAAGATCGAGACTTTTTGATTCAAGGCGACGTTTTCTCGGACGACTTGATCGATACCATTTGTGACCAGCTCGAGTACGGATTTCACCCTTAGTCGAACGTAGTTTATGCATAACATCACCGGCTTAGTTGAATCCCAAGCGTTGTTGCTTGGCACCAGCAATCGTAAAAAGATCATTGAGCTTGTTCATTTGCTGGAACCTCGCGGTTTTAGGCTGCGGACTCCGAGCGATTTTGAAGATGTGCTGGAAGTGGATGAGACGGGTGATACCTTCATGGCGAATGCTCAGTTGAAGGCCGTGGCTCAAGCGAAGCACAGGCAAGTATGGGCTATCGGAGAAGATAGCGGTCTTTGTGTGCCAGCCCTTCAAGGCGAACCGGGCGTCTATTCGGCTCGATACGCTGGCCCCGGTGCGACCGACGCTAACAACAACGCCAAACTCTTGGTAAAGATGGCGGACCTGTCCGACCACCAGCGCCAGGCATATTACGTCTCAACCATGGCATTGTCGGACCCTAGTGGTCATATTCACATTCAGGCTCAGGGAGAGTGTTGGGGTAGGATCCTGCGTGAGCCTCGCGGCGAGCATGGCTTTGGATACGATCCATTGTTCGAGATCGCCGAATACCATTTAACGTTTGCAGAGATGGGACAGGGAGTGAAACGCGCGATTAGTCACCGAGCGCGAGCCTTGCGATCGTTTCTGGCTCGGTTGGATTGCTTGGTAGCGTGAGTTTACTTCCGGAATCGTACCTGGGTTGGATTGCGTTATGTATTGCCGCCCTGGGCATAGGAATTACCAAGAGCGGCTTTTCTGGATTTAGCATGGTGCATGTGATTCTATTTGCATCCGTTTTTGGTGCGATGGAGTCCACTGGGATCGTTCTGCCGATGTTGATCGCTGGTGACGTTTTTGCGATGTTGCTTTATGGCAAACACGCCAATTGGACGTATGTGCGCCGCATGTTCCCACCGACGTTGCTTGGGGTTGTGTTGGGGTGGCTCTTGATGATGGTCTTGGATGGAAGATTTTATCGCCCGCTGATCGGTGCGATTATATTGGGGTTGGTCATCCTTCAGATCCTACGAATCTGGAGAGAAGATTGGCTGAGCGACCTACCGCACTCGGTAGGGTTTGCATGGAGCATGGGGTGCTTGGTTGGATTGACAACCATGTTGGCGAATGCAGCGGGGCCTATTTTTGGTCTTTACTTGTTAGCGATTGCGGTCCCCAAAATGGAGTTCGTTGGGACGGCGGCTTGGTTCTTTCTGCTGTTGAACTTGATCAAGATCCCGTTCAGTTGGAGCCTTGGCTTGATTCGATTGGATACCCTGGCCCTCAATGTGATGTTCATGCCGCTTATCGCCATTGGCCTCTGGATCGGTACAAGTCTTGTTAAATGTATCCCTCAAAAATTATTCGACAGTCTCGTTTTAGTTTTTACGGGCTGTGCATCGATTCGAATGTTGCTGAGTTGACCGCAACGGTTATCACGACGTTTCACAGTCAGCTGAAGGCGTACTTGCTGCCATTCACGTACGCCTACGGCTGACTGTTAAACGAAATACTGTTCAAAAAGTAGCAGGTACGCTCCGTGTGCCATCCGCCGAGCCTCAAAAAGCTCGGCTTTTTGAGGGTTACGGCACATGGAATGTGCCTACTACTTTGCTTCATTAAACGGTATTGCTGTTCAATGAAATGCATTTGGAAACGATTGCATCGCGTAGCAGTACGCAATTTAGAAAAATTGGGGCTCAATAGCTGTGCTGAATCGATCCATGGCGACGCGACTGAATTTTTCCTTCGCCCAGGGATCGCGTTCTGTACTTTTTTAATCCGTTCGAAGGTGTTGTACTTGATCAAACACTTCAAAACCATTGAGCCCGAAGGAAAGCGATTTCTAGTAGTTTACAATCCCGTTTGCGACGACATTTTTTGTCCGTGCGATCCAGTTGGCGGTAGATCTTGTGTCGGCCCTGTCCTCAGGAGATCTCCACCAGTCGTTTTCCAAGCACTTCCATTCGTGGGGCGATCCCCAGTCCAGGTTCTTGGTTGGTTGTCATGAATCCGTTTTGGCGCTGGGGAGCTCCGGTTGCTGTGCTGACGGTGACATAGCTGTTGAAGTCCGTGCTGGTGAAGCGGTATTCTTCGGGCGTACTGTGAGCGAGATGAGCGATTGCAGCCGTAGTGATGTCGCCGCCCCAGCTATCTTCGAGCGTCATTGCGATCCCCATGGAAACGCACAGGTCACGAGCTTGTTTTGTTTTGGTCAGGCCGCCAAGTTTGCTGATCTTTAGATTGACGACGTCCATTGCAAGATCCGCCTTTCCTTGCAAAAGCATCTCGAGCGAATCGATGTTCTCGTCCAAGACAAAGGGATGGCTTGTGTTGCGTCGTACGGCAAGGCATTCTCCGTAAGTCAAGCAAGGTTGTTCGATGTAAACATCGATATCTTGCACCGCTCGAACAACTCGCATAGCCTCGTGTTGTGTCCAACCGGTGTTTGCATCTGCAACCAATCGATCGGTCGGTTTCAGCATTGCCCGGACGGCGCGAATGCGCTGGATATCGGTATCGGGATCCCCCCCTACTTTTAACTGAAAGCGTGTATACCCCTGCTGGCAGTAGCCATCGACATTCTTTGCCATTTCGTCGGGCGATTGTTGCGAGATTGCTCGGTACAGGCGAACGTTTTCGCCGTATCGGCCACCCATCAAAAGGCATACTGGCAGCTTTGTTACTTTGCCTAGAATGTCCCAGCATGCGATATCGATTCCCGATTTCACGTAAGGGTGCCCCTTTAAAGCGGCATCCATCTGGTGATTTAGCTTTGCTAGTTCCCGCGGATCTAGGCCGATCAAATGCGGTCCCAATTCGCGGATTCCAGCGCGAACACCTTCAGCGTAGGCAGGAAGGTAAAAAGGACCCAGCGGGCAAACTTCGCCGTAGCCGATCCATCCACATTCCGTCTCGACGCCAACTATCGTGCTGTCAAAAACTGTCACCGACTTCCCACCAGACCACTTGTACGAGCCTTCTACCAGAGGCAATTCAACTCGATGGGCAAAGATTCGTGCGATTTTCATGGGTTCAAAGTCTGCTTGGTGGATCTGGTTGGGGAACGACTGTTCATTGTAGGTGCGACCAGCGTTCGTAGGGATTGTGTTGCGATTCCAATCGGCGGGTGTGACCCTGTCGTCGGCATGTTTGCACCTACATGATTGTAGCTGGGTATTTGGTCCGCTACGATTATCGCTGAACAAAAATTGCGCCTGATCCGCTGATCTCGCATTTTTACTATCGAGGCCAAGGTGTTTTTCATAGCTGATCTTAATACATACAGAAGCAGTTCTCCCAAAAGATGGGATGCTGTCGTATTCGATTCAATTCCTCCTGCAAAAATCTCCGCACTTTGGGTTGCTGGTTTGCCCGGCGAAACAATATCATTCGTTAATGGGCGGATGTTGATCAATGGCATCGAGCAAGATCTTCCTGTATCTGTTTTTGGCAAAGGCTGGATGGGAACTGCATATCCCAACGGTAGCGAAATCAGCGAACCCTGCACCAGAGGCGCAAAATAATGTTCATCGCATGAAAGTACGCCTGCGGCTGACGGTTAAACGAAATCACTGCAGCTGAGCGCTTCATGGAACGGTATTACTGTTTAGCACCAAGACCTTGGTTTTAACGTCGACGGGATTGACGTCGAAGCTCGGCCTCGCTCAGAATTTGATCCATGGATGAGGCCGCCACAGAATCGACCAAGGGAGCCTGAAGTGAATTCGCGGAATTCAATCCAGAGGTTGCTGATCTGCCGGCTGGTCGAGACGGTGGGACGCCAAAGTCAACTCGGTTTACCCACTGGTCCCCCCGCGTGATAGATGCATTTCGCGACATAGGTTCTGGTAGCAAACGGCCTTGTGGATCTTTGGTAATCCTTATCGTGTAATCATCAGTCCGAATGCCGGTTTGCACATCAAATCGATAGGAACCATTGGGCAGCGATCTTACGGAAGAGACTAAAGTCCCTTCGGAATCAACAAGTTCGACAGTCCAATTGCCCAGTCCGACTTCCCTGGGTTGGCGACGGTTATCGGAATAGGTGTCCCCTTTTGGCACGGGGATCAGCATGACTTCATTGCCGGTGTTGGTGAGCGTTATATCATGGTCAAGAAACTGACCCCAGGCATAAACAAACGCGGAAAGGTTTTTATTGCTGACGGTATCTTGAGATCCTTGGTCGGCCAATGCGTTGCTGACAGCTCGAGCGCTAGGGGCGGTTTCTAAAGCGACGGACAGAACCCCATCTGCATATTCACTTCGAGCGAGCCGAAGAAATTTTTCGTTCGTGCTTCCCCATTCCAAGTTGGATGCGTTGTTAGCAGAGCCGTCGATGCTGTAGGTGGGTAGATCGCCCGACCGCAGTAGACCTGCAAAGTCAACTGCCATGAGGTCGCGCGTTTGAAGGCTTTCTAAACGCAAGGTCCGAAATCGATTTGGCTTCTTTGGATGAGACATGAGCAAACCTCGTTTTGAGAAAAGTAGAAGCATACTGAGACATTTGCGAAGGATTGGATCTCCTTGTCCCTACGTTCGAGGTGCGAACCTTCACGCTACGTGAAGAGAACGAGTTGTCTCGAAACTACTTCGGTTTTTTGGAGGCCACGATGAGGAAGCAAGAATGTCGCTTCCTTAGAAAAAGGCTACTTGGTCGTTGGGGGCGATATCGTTCGCGCCAATCTGAACCCGGTCGAGCCTAACAGGTAGGAGGAAAGTCGCCTTTTCGATGGAACATTGGCGGTTTGTGGTGAGGCGCTGAAGCGAGCTTCGCGAAGGCAACAGTAGGTTCCCTCTTCGGAATCCATGTTTCCGCGATCTGCCACGAAATAATGCTCTGATGATCGCCATGGTGGATCGTAAAAATCGTCGCACCACTCGCTTAGATTACCACCCAGGTCAAAAAAGCCCCAAGCGTTTGGACGCAGTTTGGCGATGGGCTGTGGTTGCAAATTCGAGTTGATGGACGTCCATTCGTAGAATTGAGAAACAGTGGGGTCCGATCCAAAAGCCCATGGTGTTGATGCATTGGCGGAATTGGCGTATTGCCACTCGGCTTCGGTCGGCAGTCGATAGCCTGTTCGATGGAGGTAATTTACTTCAGGAGTGATGGGAAGGCCGTCTTCGTTCCATACATTCTTGTAACACCATTGCGATTCTGGGATCCCTTCCAGTTCGCTAAGCCATTGGCAGTATCGAATCGCGTGTTCCCATGAGACGCCGGCTTGAGGTATTTCCGGATCTGCCAATCGTGAGGCACGTTCGGTTCGATCCTGATTCAGCCATCGTTGCACGCGTGGGTCTTTGAGAAAGTTAGCATACTGCTTTCCAGCGACTTCTGTTTCGCCAATCGCGAAGCGTCGATCGATTTTGATCCAGCGTCGCCATGTATCGCTCCCCAACAATACTTGTTCGGGGGGATCGAGAATGATCATGGTATGCCCTAAATTCGTGACAAACCAGTTCCGATCGGGTTGGATTTTTGAGGCTGTGTTCGAGTTCTCTCTTGGAAGTTCCCATTGGCGTAAGCACCAATCCGACGTGTTTTTCAGTCCAGCCTTGGGAGCCGACTCCGCCCAGTCTCGCAACCTTAATTTTAAGTAGCGAAAACTATCCTCATTGAATTGGGATGGGGGATAGCCTCCCAGAAGCGATACCAAGATGGACTGAAGCTCCGGCGAGTTGGTTTCTCGCAACATTTCGACGAATGGTTCCGGCGGCAGTAGCTTTGAGGATTCGGTGACCAGGATCGCTTGAACACCTTTTCCCCACTTCTCGGAGAGTCCATCGCGGAGCAAATCAAGTTCTTTGAGTTTTGCGAGAGCAAGGACAAGGTTGGCTTTGCGGCGGTCTTGTTTCGCAATGTCTGAATCTTGTAACTTTGGTCGTTCCCAAACGGAGCTGACAAGCAGGATACCAGTAGGATCTACGCAAACATGGACGCATTTTGGGGTGTATCCTTCGCGATCCAAGGCTGTTGCTTGACTGGTGTGGTCTGAGGATCCAGCATTAAAAATCATACGTGTTTGGACATCATCGCGATTGCGTGCCGCGCAAGTGAAGCGGTTGGCCAATTTCTGCTTCTCTAAAAACTGAAGCCATTGGGGCTGTTGTTTCAGTCCGTCGAAGTCTACTTCCAGCAGCGTTGTGTTGAGATCCTTCAGCTTGGATTGGGTGGGTGCAGCAATCACTCGATCGATCAGAACATCAAGTGGTTGCCTGTTATTGACGAGCAAGCTGATTGGGCTTTGCGCAGCAACTGCAAGGGAACGAAGATAGTAGTCTTCGGTAAGGGCTGTTTCGTCTGCAGCGGCAGCGATCTGTGGAAACAAGGTGGCCGCTTTGTCTCGATCCGATTCTAAGATCGCAAGTCGAAACGCTAGGTAGTTTTTCTCTGCCTGTTCAAACTTGCCCGGCACAATGGAAGCTTCCATCATGGCCCGAAGCTTAGCGATATCTCCCTGGCGGATATAAGCCCGCGCGTATTGACGTTGGGCTCCCCGCAGGGTGGCTTCGGAAACCTTGCTGTATTCTGCATTGGTATGCTTGGATAAAAGGTCTAAGGCGATATCAGGCCTGCCCGCTGCGGAGGCTCGAACGGCGATATTTACAGTGTCCCTTGGGTTGGCGTTTCGGTTAGGATCGTCGGAGCGGTTCCAGTTGTGGTACTCGACCCAAGTTTCGGCTCGATCATTGTTACGGATGGTTGCTTCGCAACGAACATCGCTGGTCGCGTAGCCAGGATAAAGATCGCCATGGGCAGCTTCCATTCTTGTCCAGGAGCTTACTTCACCATGCTCTTCAAGCACTTTACCCCACAGCACACTTCTCAATGTGTCGCCATCTTGGTTGACGCGAACCGCGTAACGAACTGGAGCGTAGCCGAGCTCTTTGAAGAGGGCCGAGGATTTGTTTTGTTCCAGTGCGGTCTGGTTAAGAGTAAGCACTTGCTGAACATGATTCTCCGAACTGGGATTCAATTGCCACAACCCTAGCCACAGAAAAGAGGGTTCATTCCTTGGGGGGACTGTATCGTTTGGCTTCGTTCCATGTGCTTGTGAATCCTGCGATTCGGGGGTGGTAGGCATGGATCGATCATTGGTACTGAGCACTTGGTATTCCGCAAAATCAAGCATAGTTGCACCTGTCTCCTGCAGTTGTTTCAGCTGTTCTTCAAGTTCGTTTGAAGTCAACCCCGTCAGGAACTTGATTTCCGTTTCCCCTCGCGCCCACGAGATAGCAGCAAGCCGTTCTTCATCTTTAACAAATGGTCGAACCGAAGTCGGGTAGAATCCTTCCTGCTTCATTCCATCAATTCGCTCTTGAATTTGCGAGAATGGAACGCTGTATGCCCATGCGCCATTTGACGCAGTCGTTCCTAGCACGTCCGATATTCGGTTGCGAATATTCGTCGAAGCAGTCGGATGCGAGCTGGAAGATGTACGTACCAATGCGTTCAGATTTTCACGCAGTTCAATGGCAAGCTTTTCTTTGGGTAGGTTCGATTCAAGAACTTGCCGGATTTGCCCTAGCGAAGCCCAAAGTAAAGCGCTTCCTAAGCGAGCAGGGTCGTCCGAAGCCAAAGAGGAAACCAGAGCGAAGTGATTTTGGGCCGAAACGCCTTCTTGAAAAGCTTTTTCACCCATAGTGACCAAAGTGGGAAGCAACACATTTCGAATCGGCTGGAGCATTTGAGGCCAATAGGCGATCTGAGTGCTGCGTTTTGAAACAAGCATTTGGCAAAGATTGTCCGCCATCGCAGGCCAACTCGCATGGTCTGGATTGCGCTGCGCTAGGATGGCTGCCAGGGGAAGCGTGAGCGCGCCTTGCTCCAACGCATAAGCGTTTAGCTTTTGAAACAATGCTTCATCATCGATGGAGCGAATTCGTTTCAAATAGAGCGAGATTTCCAAAAGATTGCGATCTTCTACTCCTTCGAGTTCGGGTAGCAGCGATTCCAGACGATCCGGTTTTGAGGCAATCATGGCCAGTCCAAGATGCAACGATTTTCGGTGGTTCGATTGAGCATCGATTTGTGTCGATTCTTTTTCGGCTACCATCAATTTGGGAACCACCCAGGCTCGATGCGGTTCGATGGCTTCGAGCACATCCACGACATCGCTGGTATCTGCTTCAACCAATCGAGTTACCAGGACACGCGAGTGCCAATCTTTGTAGAGCCAGAATGCAACAAAGGCCGCTGCCAAGCAGGTTGTCGTAAGCAGAACTGCAGACCGTCCAATTCGCATTTCTGCCGATCGCATCATTTTGCGATCTGCTTGAGTCCAATGCCTTGCGGAAGTAAACCAACGTATCGCCAGCCATTCCGAAAGCGTTGGCAGTCGTTTCTTGCTAGGCATTGCGTTCCAAGAAGAAGACAAGTCCCGGAGCTGTTGCTTCACACGTCCGGATCTTGTTTCCGAGTCACTGGATGCCAACCATTTTCGGGTTGTTGGAACGAGGTAATCGTGTGTTAGCTGGTAAGCAGGGTCTGCTGTGGTGGAGCCGCTGGCACTGGCTGTCGAGCCCAAGGCGCTTGCGCTGCTAGTTGGCGTGATCAGGCGGACTTCGGTATCCAGAAGTTGCAAGAGCCGGAGAAGCAATTCCTCCGTAGCAATACCTTCTAGTTGACCCAGTAAAGCGCTTTGCGTGCAAGCAGGTGGCTTGATAGTAGCCTCATCGTTCGGAAGCATCATCTGAAGAACTTGGCGGACGATCGGTAGATTGGACCGGAGGATAGGATGAGCGCTAGCGCCGTTCAACCGTTCTTCCAAGAACGAGATTCCTAAACCTTGAATGCCACCCAGATTGCGAAGCGTGCTAGTTGTCCAAGGCTTATCCTTGATCATTTCCGACAAAAGAGCAATTTGAACGGGCGCCAGCTTCCCAACCCGAGCAAGTTCCTCGGTTGCGTCATGCAAGAACGCTTCTTGGTCACTGGTAATGGAGTCGCGAAGGGTACCATAAGCCCGTCCAAACGCGGCCAAGACACGTTGGGCGTGTGATACCCCAAAAGGCTCCATGGTGGCAAAGTTATGATTCTGCAGAAGCAGTTCTTCAAGACGGTCCATAAACGTAGAAATGCCTAGCATGAAGTCATCGCGAACAAGCAAGATAGCTTGTACGTTCACGCCATCGCATTGCCGCAGGGCTTCATGAAGCTCTGTGGTTGCATCTTCACGGTGATGATTTAGCCACTGTTCAAATTGATCGATGATCAGAACAAGCTTTGGCCCTTGGCTTCGCATGGTCCGTTGTCGAACTTTGGTCATCAGCTTCTGTAGCGAATTGCCATCGTTTTCCATAGCCAAGTGGTGACGGATTTGTTTGAGCAGACTCGCTTCAAGCTGATCGGGCTTTGCTTCGACTAGAACGACGGTGGACGCATCCTGGACTAGCGGCAGTACCGCAGCCCGCATCAAAGAGGACTTGCCGCTGCCGCTTGGCCCCAGCAGAACTCCGACTCGAAACGCATCGCGTGGATCGCGACTTAGGATACGACTCGTCCAGAAGCTAACGCAGTCTGGAACTCCGTAACGATCGCGTGCACCGGGCAAAAGATAACTAAAAAAATCGGAGTCGCCGGAGTCGAATGGTCTCAATCCATGTGGCACCACCGCTATGTTTTCAAGTTCCAACGATTTGGAGGAATGCGCTTTTTCGTTCGGTGCCCCGTTGGTTATGGCCTTCGAATCTTCCATGGATATCTTGCCAGCGGCAGGCAGGTCAGCCAGGGAAGCCTGTATCGCATCCACATCCCAATTCTGGAGATCGTCCAATAGGTCTTTGGCGGTACTGTAGCGATCGGTGATTTTTTTGGAGAGAGCCTTAAGGCAAATACGGTCTAGCTCTTTGGGTACATTGGAATTCAGTTGACGAAGAGGTCGAACTTCCACATTCCGAATACAATCCAGCAGGTCATCTTGATTGTCGGCACGAAAGGGCCTCGAACCAGTTAACAGTTCATAGAAGACGACGCCCAAGCTGTAGATGTCGCTACGCCCATCCACACGGTGACCTTCGAATCTAGCTTGTTCGGGGCTCATGTAAGCTGGAGTGCCAACGAATCGAGCCCCTTTTCCAAAGCTTGCTTCCGACAATGCCAAACCAAAATCGGCCAGGACCGCGTCACCTTGGGTGGTTGTCAGGATGTTTCCGGGTTTGATATCGCGGTGCATAACACCACGATGATGCAGATAGTCCAAGGCGCTTGCCAGTTGGCTAACAATCCGCACCGCATCGGCAATCGAACACTTCCCTTTCATGAATCGTTGCGCGAGGCTACCACCGTCGATCAGTTTCGAGACGATGTAGGGTTGTCCCGAAAGCGTTTTCCCAATATCAAAAACGGGAACAATGGCAGAATGATCTAGTCCTGCTAGGACTCGCGCTTCAATCAGCCAAGCATCGATCTGCTGCGAGTTTTCAAAGCGTGTTAGAAGCTTGAGAGCTACAAATCGATGAAGAGCTGCGTCCTGGGCGCGGTAAACAATGCCATAAGTACCTTGTCCTAACTTTTCGACAAGCCGATACCTTCCAAGCTGGTTGCTTGCCGGAACCGCACCCGCACTGGCATCCCAGGACAAGTGCGATTCCATGGAAGCTGGAAGCAAAGCATTAGAATCCAAGGTGTCGGGATTGAGCTCTGGAAACTGGAGTTCTTTTGTTTGATCGGTATCTGAATCATCAGCTTGGGACATGAAACCACAAAACCTGAAGCAATGAGCGAATGAATGGGCTAGCCAAGGTTGCTCATTCCAGGATCGTATTTCGCGAACTGGAACCGAAGCCCGAACGGAAACATTTCAGGGAACGGATTTGGCCGCTGACTGTCCCATAGTAACAAAAAATCGTTTAGGCAACGAATTCTTCTTCGGAGTCGGCTCCGGGGCGTTGCAATTGGCCCGATTCCTCGAGAGAACGAATGACGTCGACGATTTTTTGCTGAACTCCTTCGACATCGCTGACTTTGACTCGTCCCAAGAACCCCATCTCCTCCCTCAGGATTTCTGCGGCTCGAGTCGACATATTTTTCATGACTTTTTCTTGGAGCTGCGCGCTTGCACCCTTGAGAGCCATGGCCCACTGGTTCGTTTCGACGTTCTTGAGCACCGCTTGAATGTCTTTGTCCGATAGTTTTTGAATGTCTTCGAAGACAAACATCAGCCGCCGAATTTCCTCAACCAAGCCAGGGTTGTCTTTGCCCAACGAATCCAAGACAAGTCGTTCCGTAGCTCGATCGGTCACGTTCAAGATTTCGGCAACCGCAGGAACTCCGCCTGCTTTTCGGAACGTATGGCTCATAACCATGGACATTCGAACTTCCAGGGCGCGTTCGATGTCCGAGATGGCTTCGGGGTTGGTTTGTCCCATTTCCGCGATGCGTTTAATAACCGACAATTGCTTTTGCTGAGGTAGGCCATTTAAAATCGCTGCCCCGATCCCCGCTGGAACGTGGCAAATCACGACGGCGATCGTTTGAGGATGTTCTTCCATGATGAACGAAAGCACGTTTTGCGGGTCGGCTTTTTGCAAGAATCCGAACGGCAAGGACTCGAGTGTCTGCTGCAGCATGGTCAGCATGTCTGCGGCATCTTTACCAAGAGCCTTCTTCACAAGGGATTTCGCGCGGTCTAAGCCACCTGCCGAATGTCCGAGCGAGCTTGGTTGGCCTCCGAAGAATTCGTTGATGATCTCTTCTTGAACTTGGCCAGAGATGGCGTCCATCTGAGCAATCGCGAGCGACACCAGCTCCACTTGTTTCGGGGGGAGCTTGGCCAGCAAAATTGCCGCATCGTCCTCTTCGAGGGCCATGAGCAATACGGCTGCTTTTTGAACTCCATCCGTTATTGTTGCAGTCACAGGCCTTATGCCATCCCCATCTTGAGTCAGTTCTTGAGAGGTCTTTACGGATGTCGACCCGTTTCCTAACCCCCTTGCAGACACTCGGCATGGAACAGCTGGTTAGCCCAACTTTTTGTTCAAGAGAGGACTCGCAGGTAAGACCGCTAAGATTGGTTTATCCAGGGCAATCGGCACACTCCCCATTGACCGTTGTTTTCGTCCACGCTGATTTCCAGCCAGTTCAAGCGATCGCCGATCGTGGTGTAGAGCTTTTGCTTCAACTGAGTTGCAATCCACCAAGCGATTTCTTCGGCGGTCGTGTTTCCAATGGGAAGTAACATGCAATCCTCTTTCGGGAACACCCAGCGTTTGGCTCTAAACCGGACCACCACTTCGTCCGCTTCTTCCGCGACCAGAATGAGGGGATGCTTGGTCGCAATGAGCATGTGGTGATCTAGCTGTTTGACGAGCGCTTGAAGGGCATCGCGAAAGGCGATGAAATCGATGACATAACGGTTCTCGTCGAGCGCTCCCTCAACCTCGGCCTTCAGACCATAATTGTGTCCATGCAAGCATTCGCAGATATCGCCAGCGAAGGTAATGAAATGGGCGGACGAAAAAACCAGTTGCTCTTTTTGGAGCTGAACTCGAAAGGTGGCTGAAATAGTCATGTTGTTTTTCAAAAAAGTGTTGTCAAAAATGGTCTGGGAATAGGGATGGAATCAATGGGAGGGTTCGATGCTTTTCATGAAGACTCGTTGCGATATGGAATCGAGTCCGATGATGGCAACTTCACCTGTCCAATTTTTGCGCCATTTCAGTGTCTCAGGTTCGGTCGCACTGGAGACGAATAAAGCGATCTTGATGTTTCGTTGAGCATCCATTCCGAGTAGCCATGCGCCTTCGTCTTCCAATTCGGCTCGTCCCGATACGGCAGGAGAGAGTTCGTCGCTTTCTTCTTGCAAATCCAGGGTAACTTGAAAGGTTTGATTTTCGATAGCATCCAGAACATCATCCAGTCGCTCGGAGTTGCCGTCCGATTGTAGGACTTGCTGCAGGACCTGAGTCAACCATCGATCCTCATCGCTGGCTGGCGTGAAGTTGCTGGCGGGTGTGTAGTTGTTGGGTACAGGGAGGGCCGAGAATGGCTGCTGCGGTGGTTGCAATTGTTTTTCAGGCTTGACCACAAAGGGAATTTCTTTGACCCAATCGGGCCATTTTGGGATGTCAACTCGGAACTCGCTGGCCCATAGAATTTCATTATCAGTCAATTTAAGCGTTGGGTGGGCAGTGATGGGGACGGGGAATTTGAATTCGAAGCGTTGCCGTTCGCCGGATTTTAAGGTCCCGGCGGGGGCAAGTTCGTAGACTTGCGAGACCAAGAGATGCATATGGGTGGTTTTATTCGTGCCTGATCCGGAAATGCATTTTTCGGTACAAGTAACTGTCCAAGTGATGCCCTGGATCGGACTGGTGGATTTGGGGGTGAATTCACAAAAGCCGGATATCGATTCGCCAGCTAGGACCACGGCCGGTTCGGTTGCGAACTGTACCTTTCCAGTAATTCGACCAGGAATCACTATTTTGAAGAGCCAATAGAAAAAAGAAATGATGGCAACCAGGGGCAGCAGCATCAACAGAAAAGGAATTAAAAGTAGAAGCACAACAACCGCGATGGGGGCAAGAATCAGCTTAACCCAAAAATTGTTGACCGTTGTCGCTGCAGGAGCGGAATTCTCTGGGGCGTCGGTTGCGATGACGGTGAACTCAGCACTATGTTTTGGAGACGTGGCCCAAGGTAATTTTGCTTGCGCCTCGACAAAGTGGCTGACATTGATCAGGTTGCCATAGTGGGTAGGTGGCCAAGCTGCGGTATTCAGTTTGAAAGGATACTGATATTCCTTGCCTGAAATCCAATCTCCATCGAACAAAATAGCGGCATCTGTTTGGCCTCGAGTGACATTGCCGCGTCCATGGGTTGCCCAATAGCATCGAACCACGAGTCCCGTGCACCGGAGATCGTTGTCAGCAACCACAATGACTTTGCCAGTTATGGGTTCGCCGCCCGTGTAGGATCGCTTGGATTCATCGAAATCAATTTTTATTCGGTAGGTGGCCAAGGTCGTTGCTCCAATGCGTAGGCTTGAAATTGACTGTAGAGATAATGCTCAATCCCTCGCATGTCAGAACCAAATTGTTCAAACAATCGTACCGCAAACTGCATCGATATCGATGGGACCTGTCCAAGTTGATGGCGGCTGGCTTCGATTCGATGGTTCAGGATCGTGCAGATGGCTGACGGCGTCACCAATTCGGCCACAAATACGGTATGAACCTGAAGGCCATGGCGTTGGAATAGATGGGTATGGTCGCAATGACTTCCCAAGACAAGCGGTCCGCCAGTACGTGCCAGATGGTTGCGTTGTCTGTTCGACAAACGTTGAGCCTCATCCACCATTAAGGGTCTGATGTCAGGCAGAGTAGGCGAAGGGCCTTTTTCTGGGATGTAGATAAAGCGAGCTGTGGGAAGTTGTTTGGCGAGGGCCAGTAAGTGAGTCGATTTTCCTCGGCCGCATTCCCCGACAAATTGAACAACCGAAGAGCGGCTAGCCAGATGAGCCAACCAGGGGCCGATGTCCGCGACTGCTAGATCGGCGCGTTCCTCGCGAGTCAGTTCACCGAACGGGTTTCTGAAAAGGTGGTAGCGATGGAATGGCGAATTTTGCATTTTTTAGGAAGACAATTCGTGATTCGAGCTTCCTTGTTCGGGGAGCCATGTTCAAAGCAACTCGAAATTCAGCGCCCTGTGGCTACCGACCGAGGCTGACAATGCAATGAATGGGCCAGGCCAGTTCGCCTTAAGTTAGGTTCGCAAGCAATGTTGGTTTGCCATGGAGATACCGCTCACAATTGCCCCCACGATCCCGACGAAGCCTTGGTCGGTGCCGCAGAGAAAAAGATTGTCGAGTCGCGTGGTGCCATCCAGTTGCTTGTCGGGGGCACCGTAAACTGCCCCGTTGTCGTGCGAAGTGAAACGTCGAATGGTTTTGGGGGTAAAAACATCGGTATCGATGACATGCCTACGGAAGTCTGGCATGAATCGCACAGCGGACGCGACGGATTCGTCGTACCAACGTAGTTTTTCGTAAGCGTACCTTTCAGGAGACAAGTCCGACCAGCGGTGATGGTCTGCGATGGTGGTCAATCTGACGAAGCCCGCATCGAGTTCCCCGTCGGCGCTCGAATAAAGGTAGTTGTTGGGTGAACAGATAACGCCTGTTCGAACATCGCACAATTGGTTGGATGGTTTTGTCCAGTGGAAGGTCTCTGAATCGTTGTAGAAGACGATGGTTTTGTCGAAGCCAAACTTTTTTGGCTGGCACTCGAGAACGGAAATCGATTCGATAAAAGACATTTCGCCGGCCATTTGAACTTGGGAAATGGATTGGTCATCACACATTCGCATGGTCTCGATAATGCCGGCGCTGGAAAGAATGCGTTTTGCGGTAAGCATCGTTCCATTTTCAAGTTGGACCCCCGTTGCGTGGCCATGGTCGACACAAATCTTAGCGACGCCGCTTCGTAATCGGAGCTCTCCGCCAAGCTCTCGAAAACGGCGGACCAGATGCTTCAGGATCAGGCGAACTCCTTTGAAAGGCCTTGCGAAACCTTCCAGGAAAATACTTCGGAACATGATGCAAAACTGCCCCCAGTCCATGTCGTGTTCACGAGCATTTCCATACCACATCAATGGGCACAGAAGCATTTCGATTAGTAGGTGATCGCTTAGGATTTCGCCCAGAATCTTTCGAGTCGACAACGCGAAATCGTCTTGGGTAAGGTCGTCGTAATCAACGAGTCTGTTCAGCAGATTTTGGAATGCATCTTTTTGGTGCGGGAACTTAGATTCGACTTCGGCCACCAGGGTTTGGATGTCGTTCGTGAAATCCAGATGGATACCTGGAAACGCGATCCGAGAACCTGCTTGCTCTGCCAGTTGAAAGTCATCCCAGCGAAACCGAAGCTGTTTGAGCAGTCTCGCCAAAGGGCCTTTTTTTGTGCCTTTTTCGGTGTAATTGGTCATGGCGTGGAGTCCCACGTCGTAGTTGCGACCGTTGACCCGGTAGAAAGAATTCAAACCACCAATCGTCCAGTGTTTTTCAAGAACACAGACACGTTGGTCATAATGGGCCAGCCGGATACCGGCGGCCAATCCGCTCATCCCAGCTCCGATGATGATAGTGTCATATTCATTGTGTTGATTCATTTCGGCATTATCTTTGCAAGTCAAGCGGCGCCCAGGGCCCAAAATCAAATGGTGGTTGACAATTTGAGGGGTAACAGATACGTTCTTCTCTCCTTGCGCAGATCACGGGCGGTAGTGAAACCGGGGGCTCTCATTCACCACCACCCCCAACTCCAACTATCAACCCAATAGACAATAGCGGCATGAATCCTCAAGAACTGCTTCGAATTGTTGATTCGTTGCATCGCGAAAAGCAGATCGACCCCGAACTGGTCATTCAAGCCATCGAATCGGCGCTAACCACAGCTTGTAAAAGGCAGTTCGGTGAGGATTCCGACGTTTCCGTATCGATTGCTCGCGATGGTGGATTTATTAAAGCCACCGTCGGTGGTCGCGAATTGAGCGAAGACGAGATCGGACGAATCGGTGCTCAAACGGCCAAGCAAGTTATCATCCAGAAGCTCAAAGAAGCAGAGCGTGATGCTCGCATGGATGAGTTCTACAGCCAGGTGGGGCAGCTTGTTACGGGGATCGTTCAGAGAACCGAACGGGGCGTTACGATCGTTCAGCTTGGTAACGTGGAAGCTATTTTGCCGCGAAGCGAGCAGATCCCTGGCGAGAGCTATCACAACGGGTCTCGGGTTCGGGCGGTTATTTACGAAGTGAAAGCGTCAGGGAATCGGGTCAAGATCATTCTGTCCCGGACGAAGACGACTCTGATTCAAAGGCTGTTCGAGCAAGAGATTCCAGAAATTGCGGAAGGGGTCATCCGGATCAATGCCATCAGTCGGGAGCCAGGATATCGAAGTAAGGTTGCGGTAAGCAGCAGCGATCAGCGGATCGATTGTGTTGGTGCCTGCGTTGGTATGCGAGGAAACCGAATCAAAAATGTAACAGGCGAGCTTGCGGGGGAGCGAATCGACATTGTCCGTTGGAGCGACGACCCAATGGTGTTGATCCCGAACGCCTTGCAGCCCGCTGAAGTGGAGCAGGTGTTGCTGTGCGATATGATCGGGCGAGCGATCGCTTTGGTAAATGAAGAGCATTTGTCGCAAGCTATCGGTCGGTTTGGCCAGAACGTGCGACTTGCTAGCAAGCTTTGCAGTTGGGATATTGAAATCATGACTGCTCCCGAGCTGGAGCGGCAGATTGAGCGAGCTATGGAAGGTTTCATGGAAATTGAAGGCATGACCGACGAAGTGGCTCAGCAGTTGGTGGAGCAGGGTTATCTTTCGTATGACGATTTGTCTGTCATTGAGCCGGACGCATTGATGGAAATGGGCAACTGGAGCCAAGAAGAGGTAGATGCGATTGTTTACCAGGCGGATGTCAAAGCGGAAGAGCAAGAGATCGTTGAAGAGGAGCGTAAATATCAGGAAAAGCTAGCGAAGGAACGCCGGGCGACGGAAGAACTCGACCGGAAAGAGGGGCGTTCATTGCCTCCGCCGCCGGTTGCTGCAGCTGAGCCTGAAAGTGCGGATGTTCCAGAGACTGAAATGCCTCCGGCTGACGATTCTGCAAAGGAAGACAAGCAAACTGACGGAAACGTCTAACGTACGAATCATTTATGCGTTATCATGTTTGGTCGGTTTTTGAGGTGACTCATGTGCAGCGGTTGCATTTGAGAATGATTTTCGTTTCGGCATGCGGTGTGCCGAACAGTGTGCGTGACCCGCTTCATCAGCGTGGGGGCGTTCAATGAAATAATTAAACGTAGAAACAGGCGAGCAACATAAGCCGAGCCGATCGGTCGACTTGCCTCGTTTCGTCGGGCTTTTGCCCAAGGAATTTTGCTCAGTGGCAGTACGAATTTATTCGCTGGCTAAAGATCTAGGATTGGACAGCAAGGAGCTGGTTGATCTGTGTGCGCGCATCGGCATTCAGGGTAAAGGCAGCGCGCTTGCGAGCCTCGAAGACGAGGAGATCCTGCGCATCAAGCGTCATCTCGAAGAGAAGTCGGCTCCTCAGGCTGCAGCCCCAGCCCAGGCGCAAGTGGTCAAACCGGCTCGCGAGCCAGTCAAAGACACGCCGATTCGTGATTTGAATACACGGATGGGTGGCGCAAAGCGAGACCTGACATCCGGTCGCCCAAAGACGATTGTCAGTTCGAAGGCGATCCAGGACGAGGTTGCGGACCCGTCCGAAAATAATGAACAGACTCCGGTTCCTGTCGAAGATCCGGTAGATGCTTCGAATGAGCAGGCGCCGGTTGTTGTGGCAGCT
>Ga0247837_1000423_pt1 | contig 89018 bp, 66 predicted proteins | sample LaCtaG_2_FD_187115 | JGI IMG/M metagenome (GOLD analysis project Ga0247837, IMG submission 187115) | Freshwater microbial communities from meromictic Lake La Cruz, Castile-La Mancha, Spain - LaCruzMarch2015_14.5m | ecosystem: Environmental > Aquatic > Freshwater > Lake | place: Spain: Castile-La... | reverse complement strand
TGAAAAGTGGCACTTTAACCCTGAAATCAAGTTGATTTCCCCTGAAATATACCTCAGTCAGCTGGAAGTAGTCGAGCAATTGGCCAAAACAGACTCGGAAATGCTTGCCAAAGCAGCCAACTACTGCTTTCCCTATATCCCACTTTCCTATCTCTTATCCGATTTCGCAGAAAGGCCTACAGTTAAAGTCGTTATTCGGCCTACAAAAGCCATTTCCACTGATTCTTTGCCTCAAATCACCACTTCAAATGGGATTTATTCCCCCTCGGATTTGCCTTTTCCGTCCTTTATAGTGCGGAAAAGGCTGGATTTGGTGACTATCACTGAGCCAGCGACTTCCAACCCCGTCCTATCAGTCCGCCTCAAGCCGAACCAAGAAAAATGCCTATTAGAGCACCAGTTGTTCCGCCTAGGTGCAGTGAATATCTGGGTTTCCGCGCTTTCCCAGACCCAGTTAACCCTCCAAACAGGGGAACACTTCACCCAGAGTTACAACTTCACCCCTAGTCAGGCGCCCTTCTACATAGGCCATGGGGCGAATTGTCTGCTGCAAGTGCAGGAGTCCTCGCTGAGTAGAAAGCACGTGGAAGTGCGCTTTGCAGGGAAGTGGCTGTTGCGGAGTCTGGACAATCTCAATGGTACGTGGGTGTGCTGCCATACGATGGCGAATTGGGACAGGGAGTCGAATGAGGAGAGGCTGGAGCAGGGCAGTCAGGTCAGAGACAGCTACCAGCAGTACGAGTTCCACTTAGAATAAGCATCTAGGGACATCCACTACCTGGGACTCTTCTCTCTTTGCAATTTGCATTATTTACTACTGCAAAGTCCGAATTCTTGAATGGCTTGCGGACAAGTTAAGATTATTTGGAGGGAAGTGCTGGTCGAGAAATGTCTTATCAAGCCTAAGAAGAGGGTAAACTCTTTCTCGATAGAGCCGAAGTCTACAAGCATTTAGGATATCCGCTAGGGCAATAGCCTGGAGCATTCCTCCACAGGGTGTCATTTGTCAGGTAACTGGATCAGACTTCCGAATACCTTTCTACACATTTTGGCAAGGGGACTGCAGGCGTCAGAGAGGCAAATATCTGACATATATGAACTATTGATCCATTTCCCTAACGTCATAATCGAGTCCTTGGCCTAACTTGTATTTCGCTCAATCTTTGTATTCACACTCTGTTGAGCCTTAAGCCAGGTACTGGAAGCCTAATTTAACCTAGGAAGGAATAGGTCTCGAGACTGAACTTCAGCAGTTTCCCCTTGCAGGCACAGAGCACGAGGGAGCCCACTATCAAAGCTGCTGAGTGCTCCAACAGATTTGGCTAGTTTGGTAGAGGCTCAGTCTCCAGCGCACCATCTGCCCAACACCAGTCAGGATACACAGTTCCCCGCTGACAACGAACACCCAGAGAGTTGAGGGGGCAGAGAGATCGGCAGCACTGCTGAAAGTCTTTACTTTCTTGTGGTCCTCAGTAGAGGAGGGAGTGGATGTGGCAGGGAGTGAAGAAGGATCTGGGGTAGTGCATGCTGGGGAAGAGAGTCCAAAGTCCCAATTCCACAAGTTACTCGCAGTGTTTTTGTTGTGGTTGAAACGCTGCATGTAATAGGTTTCACTTCTGCATACTGTTGACCTTTTCCCTGTTCCTCATATCGTCATACATCATAGAAATAGTGTCAGTCAGCATACCCAATGAGGGTGGAGCGATGAGTTTTATACATAGCCAAAGCCTGCTTCTTGGGTTCCAGCGCAAGCACCTTCTCACCTATTTCTGCGAGTTTATATGTCCGAAAGCTGAAGCGGTCCTTGGCTGTCTGTAGCGGAGAGTACGGTGAAGGTCCTCTCCCAACTCATTTGAGTGTTGGCGAGCTGAACTGTGCTTAAGGACGTGGTACACGAAATAGCCTGCGTACCCTGCTTGGCTCCTCAAATCACATTCGTCAAGCAGAACTCAATGACTATCACACCTCCTCTAGAGTTAGTCTACTGCTATGTTTTCTGAAATCGAGCAATTGGTGAGGACGGTGTAGTGGCACAAGGACAATGGGGAGTTGCGAGAGAAAGAGTGGAGAGCAGGAAGCTGAGCCATGGTCGGCACTGCTGCCTGGGCTACTATGATCACTGCTGGTCAATACAAGTAGCCTATAGATTAGACAGCACTCTCATAATACGCAAGAGTTCGTCATCCGCTGGATCCCCAGTCCAGCTGGAAATGGGGAGACCGTTTTCCGGGTAGCTGCGGTACGAGCGTGCATCGTCGTCCAACAATCGCACCTGACCCAGAGGCCTGTTTAGGACCTTTAAGTCCTTTTCATAGAAGTCACTCACTTTCTTGCAGTGCTTGCGACTGTAGAGCGGCACGTGCAGCTGAAGTATTCTCAGTACCTGTTCTGCGTACTCTTGCGTGCTGGCAGTGAACACAACTAGGTCAAAGCGCTCCATTGCGAAGGCGAGGAACTCCTGCGCATGGGGACGGACATCGATGAAAAACCACTGTTCCTTCGTACACAGTGTATTGTTGCCAGGCCCACTGACTTCTGTATGGTGCACTAGCGTGCCGTCCAGGTCCAGCACTAGCAGGACAGAGTGCTGTCTTCTGCGCCCCGGCAGGTCGCCCGCTGCACAGAGCCACGCAATCACTCTCATTGCAAGGTCGTAGAGCCAGCGCCACAGTCGAGCACAGCGTCCCGGGTCAGAGGCCGGCTGCAGGAACGTGGGCCGGGGTCTAGGCCGCGCCATCTGCGGAAAGCGCGAAGAAATCACTTTGGTCTGGCTCATTGCATTTCTAATGCACGCCCTTCGCAAGCTGCTGCCAGCACTGCAGACCACTTTCAAACACGAAACCGCGATGTTCAGGGCTGAACCTGCCCTGGCGGAGTTCCTGGAGCGCAGCTGCTTCTCTCTACTGCAGGAAGACAGCAAGATCACACTGAGTCGCGCAGTATCAGGGTACGAGGTGCAGGTGACCTTCCCTGCTCTGGCCTTCCCAGAGGGAGAGGAAGCCATGGCAGTGCCTTTCGAAGTCACAGTGCAGCGGGAACAGGCTGCTCTCCTGTTCCACTGCAGCAGACACAAAGATGTACTGCGAGTTGAGGGACTCAAGCACTCCCAGCAGGACTACGAAGGGCCGGACTTCGCGACTCTCGACCCAGTCCTGCGACAACTCTGGCTGGAGTTTCTGCACACTCTAGGGGTGGATGACGCACTAGCGGAGTTTGTAGAGGCGTATGCACTGGAGGCAGAGCAGAAACTCTATTTGCGCTGGCTGCAGGAGGCTAAGACAGTAGTGGGTAGCCAGTCAGATAAATGAAGAATTCTGCCTTCCAGGCAATACCGATCTTCAGGAATTAGCTAAAATCTGATACTATTTGCTAACTTATTATGGCAGGCACTCTAACACCGTTCTCTCTGGCGACCAGCGTCGACTTGGACTCCCAAGACCACTGGTCCCTGTCGATCAGCTTCCGTGGAGACTCAGCCACTCTGCGCTGCAGCGAAATGGCCTTGGCGACACCTCGCTGCTGCCCTGATCTCGAAACCATACGACACTCCATCTCCACACTAGCCCAGGCCAACTTCCTCCACCGCAAAGGCGCTATCAAAGCAGTGCACTTCCTGCAGCCCTCCCAACTTGCAGCCCACAGAATAGCCCCACAACCCCAAGTCCTGCACCTAGGCCGCAGACCCGTGCCTAGCCGACTACTGCTCGACCCCAGACCATACTAGTGTAAATTGCCTGTGTCTTAAGTGAGTTGGTCTGCTGGGTCGGGCTGTCTCCGCAGTCCGTTGTGCAGTGCAGAGAGTGCTATTTAATTGTATGGAGGAAGTGAGTTTCCCGAAGCGAGGGCTGTTCAGATATGAGTGGCGCGGCGGTGTGTTCCTCATCTCTCTGACGCTGATTTCCTGCATCCTTGTAGCGCTGCTGACAGGCGCAGGACTGATTCCTGAGCAAAGCTACCCTCCAGCCCAGTCAATCGTGCTCTCCTCCAGCCTGGACCCAGCTACCTACCGCACTGTGCTGCTCGACAACGGACTTCAAGTCACTCTCATCAGCAACCCAAACGCCACCAGAGCAGCCGCTGGCATCGCCGTGAAGACAGGCTGGGCAGCCGACCCCTACTACTTCCCGGGCAGAGCAGAGTACCTGCAGCAGGCTCTACTCAAGGGCAGTCGCCGCTACCCTGCTGTAGACTCCTTCGACCGGGTGCTGGCGCTGGGCGCGGGCTCAGTACTGAGCAGCACAGACAAGGAAGTCTCCGCTCTTGCCTTTGAAACGCAGGGACAGGACTTCACTACGGCTCTGCAGCAGTTTGCCGACGCTCTCCTGACTCCGAGTCTCTATCCTCATGACTCCAGCCTGTCTACCGCCAACCTCTACCCTACTTTGGCGGACGTTCTTATAGCTGCCAACAGTACAGCCCGCCCGACCCCGAATCTTGAAGGTGTGGCGGTGCGCTCAGAAATACGCGGTCTCTTCAAGCGCCAATACGTCCCCAGCAACATGTTCGCAGTGCTGGCCGGCAACTACGGAATGCAAGAACTAGAGCAACTGGCTGCTACCTACCTAGGCGCCCTGCCAGCAGCCGGCAACGCCACTTCCGAAAGCAGTCCCAATCCCTTCTCACGGAGTCACCTCAACCACGTCACTTTCGTGCCCACACACCCAGGCGGAGAGAAGCTGGAAGTCCACTTCGCTTTAGAGCAAAGCTCTGACCCTAGCAGCAGTCCCAACAAGTTCCTGGAGTTCGCTCTCGGCTACTCCGGCCCTGCTAGTCCGTTTGAAGCCCTGCATGCGCGTGGCTTGGTGCGGTCGTGGACTGCGGAACTGCGAGACCAGGGGGACTATGCTGACCTTGTGTTGGAGATGGGACTTTCAGACCTGGGAGTGCAACGCTGGCAGGATGTGCCTGCGGCGATATATGACTTTGTTGGCGTCTTGCAGAGCAACTCCACTCAACTGGAGGACGCATGGGCGGCCTTCAAAACTGCAGCTGCCAACTTGCAGCGCTACGCCTACTTCCCCAGCCTGGGAGCCAAAGTGCAGAGCTTCCTACGCAAAGTCCTGCTCTTCGGCAATCGCAACGCCTTCCTCGCAGACCAAGTGCTCTACACCTATGACGAAGCCACAGTGCTGAGTGCCCTCAACAACGTAGTCCCCAAAAGGTCACTAGTGGTACTCTGGGCCTCGCAAGCCTACGAAAGCGCTCCTGGTCCAGTCCAAGAGGCCGCCGGCTACCAGTTCAAGCAGCAGCCTCTGAAAGCGCATTCTTGGCCTCAGGACACTTCACTGAAAACCCCAACAGTCTTGGCATTCGACGGAGGGTCGCTGGGTCTGTACCGCTGTGACCTGTTTTGCAAGGCCACCAACTCTCGCCTAAACCTGCTAAGCGCCAGTGCTGGACATGCCCTGTGGTTCCGCAGACTTCCAGACTTCCCAGTGCCTCGCACTGCCTTCTCACTCGTTCTCACGCTCCCCCAAGCCAGCGCATCACTAACTAGCGCTGCCTTGCTGGGCGTACTGCGCACCTTCGTTCTGAACGAAATAGCACTGGAGTTTGCACCTGCGCTACAAACTGGGGCGAGGCTGGAGGTGAAACCCATTGCCTCGGGCCTAGAAATCTCGTTGGAAGCCTGGTACGAAGGCTTCTCTAACCTGACTCACACTCTTTTCACAGCATTGGAAGCGGCCTTCACTATGTCTCCCGAAGCCTTCGCAAGCAGCCGCACAGGCGCAATTGACTACTTCATGACCGCAGCTGAGGACTTAGAAAGCGATCTCGCGCAGTCGCTACTCTTCAAACACGCGTGGTCCAAGCGAGACTTGGCCGAAGTGACCTTCGCTCTGACCTACACCGAGCTCCAAGCCTTCCTCAAGAACACGTACTCTCGTCAGTACCTGGAGCTAGTGCTGAGCGGCAACTTCCCTCAGGACCAAGCCGAGACCTTCGTAGGCGAACTTCTGGGCAACTATACGGAAGTCCAGGGCACTGTAGCTTCGGCTGAAGTCACGCTTCCAGCACTCGCAGCCATCCAAGGACTGCACCTGCACAGAGACTTGGCCTCTGACCAAACGTACAGCCTCACAGTGCATTACTTGTGGGGCGCGTTTGCGACGAAGACGCAAGCAGCTGCTGAGCTGCTGGCAGATCTATTTAGTCTCCGCGGTCCACTGAGGTCCACTGACTACGACGCAGTGGCGGAAGTGAGTGCGTCCTTCGAGACAGCGCTGCAGACTCCAGTGCAAGTGGAAGCAGCGAGTCTGTGGGGCTACAGCTTCCTCAAGTTCTCTCTGCAGACCACTGACAAGGCGGTCTACGCGCAGGACTTGCTGACTATGGTGCAGAGTTGCTTCGCAGCGCTCAGGACACAGCTAGACGGTCTCAGCGAGAGTGTGTTCACCAGGGACTTCTCTGCACCTTCCTACCAGAGTTTCAGTGAAGTCACTCAAACAGAGGCAGCGGAAGTCGCCACTCACTTCTACTACTTCAACCGCACGCAGGAAGTGCTGCAGGCCAAGCGAGGACTGACCAAGGCCGCCTTCCTGCAACTCTACGACCAGCACATGGCAGACCCCACTGGCCTCGCGCTAGAGCTCTTCCCCACTACCAGCGAAATGCCCCTGCAAGCTCCTGCGGGCGTCCAGGTCGCAGGCACTTCTCTCGGGTCGGGCTTCTACGCTGCAGAGCCACGCACTTTCCACCTCATCACTAAGACTTAGCCAGTCCATAGAATTCCTTGTGCGAGCTGCTAGGACTAGGTTAGTGTTCCAGATCTCCAGGAGCCTGGGTGGCTATTAGCACGAGAGTAGAACGCAAAGGCAGAGGCCTGAGGTCCGTCGCTGTGCTGTTCCATTTATCTCTTTATTAAGGCCACAGCTTCCCACCAGTCCCTAGGCAATCTGCGCTGTCCCAAAGCAGCTTTCCAGTCTGTCTCCCCACTCCTGTGGTTAATCCATATCACATGCTGACTCCAATTCGCATGCCTCTCCCTCAGCCTCCGCAGACCTTGGATTCCCAGGGCTCTGAAACGGAGGAGGAAGGCGACTCGCCTCCGAAACTGCTGCCTTTGCCCTCCTCAGACTTGGAGAAAGACGAGGAAAAAGAGATGATGGGCACAATGCAGAGACCTTTCTTCCCCGTGTGGTCACTATCCTTGCTTGGAACTAAGCCAGTGTACACTCAGACTCGGCTTCAGCCCAAGTCATTCCCAGTCTGGGCTTCCACCCTGGCACTAAAGCAACTACTGGAGCAAACCACTCTAGTCCTCAGAGTCAGTGCGCACGTTCGCAGACTAAGGAAATCCGACCCTGCTACAGTGAGACTCACTTGGCGCCAGGCGGAAGCACTGAGCACCTTTCACCGCAGACTGCCAGCGCTAGTGCAAGGCTGGAAAACTCGAAGAGTGCTGGGCAGCTGGTTCCTCTCTGTTTGTATGCACAAGGTGCAGGCCGCCTTACCTTCCGACCGACCTCTCTGTGTGGCGGAACTGAAGCATGTGTTTGTGGAAGAGTACCGCAGTGGGAAGTGGATGCGGGCTCGGAAGCGCCCTCGTCCCTTCCTGAAGCGAAATGCAATGCAGCACACCTACTCCCCTCTGCAAGAACCCTTGACCACTGCTGAAACCAGCAGTCCCTCTCCTCAGTCCGCTCGACCCTTCCTCAAGCGCAAAAGCAAGCGAGTGCTGTCCCAACAGCTCAGCTACCACGCAGTCCCCACTCGAGTGAACTGTTGGCATCGAGTTACACCCAAGCGCTCCACCAGCTGTTTAAAGCGCAACTCGCTGGAGGAGTTTGTTGCCTTGGAGAAGCGAAGTCAGGCTAGGACCCAGCAGAAGTTGCCCGTCCCTCAGACCGAAATACCGCTGAGGAGACATCTGGGCCTGGGAGCACTGAAAGTGTGCATCAGTGAAGCAGAGCTGCAGCGACCTCAGGTCCAGCCGAGACTCTTCAAACTCGAGCCGAAGAAAGACCCTAACTATGTGTAAAATGCAGCAGACTAGTCCGAAAGCTTATAGCCTGACCCGGGAAGATAGTAAGAAGGCTTGCAGGACCACATACACACACATGCGGCACCCGCTCGAGTGTAGAGTCCGACTGTGATTTGGCAAGAAGGACAGTGCATGTCTCCCTTGGGCTTCGCTGTTTCCCAGACTTCCAGCCACTCTGGCTGGACGATCCACATTCCGCCCTGCGAAGCACCACAGGTGTGTTCGATGTCCTCTCCATAGAAAAGCAGGGTAGAGCAGTTGGTGCAGCAGTAGTAGTAGACCGGGTCGTCAGGGAACTGAGTAGAGGTTACGAGGGACCGCTGGTACTGCTTGAGTTGAGATCGGAAGCCGATGTTAGGGTTGGAGGTTGGATGTGCGGCTTTTACTAGTGAGAACGCTTCTTTGAAGCGGAGGTGGAGACTCCACATCACATACCCGATCACCATCGCTGCACTCCTTGACCTTCCCACTAGGCAGTGCACCAGCACTTTCCCTTCCGCTGTCAAGGCTGCGTCTATGAACCTGCCTAGCTGTACTGGTTGGTGTGAGTGAAGTGGTCAAGGATGTGCTCAGTGGGGTCGTCAGTAAGGCGGAGGTGTAGGTAGCAGAAGGAAGAGGGGAAGGCGTTGTTGACGTTTTTCGCGCAGTTGACGACATGAGTGACCCCTAGAGCTCCCAATAAGTTCTGATCCCAGGCCTCTGCTTCCCCTCCTATGTACATTCCCGGCAGCACTTCATCCAACTCCCCCATATTAGGACATCTACGCTTAGGCAGTAACATACAGCACTATGGAAACTCAGTCCGAAGAGGCAGTGGGCCAGTCCTGTATCTCCCAGGGCCTTGAGGCAGCTCTGTCGACTCATCACATCCCGAGTTTTCCTCCGCACTAAAGATGCTTTCCCGAGCTCGCCGGCGCTTGTTACTAGGCAGGAAGTCCATATCCGTCGGCTTCTCACAGGAAGGAAGAGAGCTGTTGTCAATAGTGCGAGAGAACATTTTCCGCAGTTCGAGATCACTGGCTCCTGAGGGGGTGGCGTCTTGGTGGACCCTGGGCTCCAGGGGGCATGCGGCTCGGTTTTCCCCTGCAGATTGATTGAGTTCCACGAGCACGCTGGAGTTTTCGCTTTTCCGCTGGGAAAAGGCGGCGTCTGAACTGGGCTCGACGTTCACTCGATGCTTGCGACGCTCCATTATGAATTCGTACGTGCTGAGGCCTTTCAGCCGCAGCCAGGCATGAAATAGGATCAAATAGCCGTTGCCTATAACTATCAGTATGCAGACCACTGCCATTAACAAGAGCGCCACTATGTAGCAGTACCCTCCGTCTCCCACTGCAAACTTCCTCACCAAACTGCTGCCTGGCTCCATTTCTATGAAGATGCCCAGTAGCACGTACCCCGCTGCTGCTAGTTCCATGGCCGTCCACATTTCCAATGTGCTTAGAAGCAGGACAAAGAGTCGGTAGTTGCCCCTGCCAATGCAGTTGTTGAGCCAGTCGCAGTGGTGGTCAAACCGTTCAGTGCATCGATTGCACTTATTACAGTGCTTGCTGAGGGCCCCCACATGAGTATTACACCGAGTGCAAAGACGTGGATATAGAGAAGAACTGAACTCCCCATTGTTGCTTCCTCCCTCCAATAGTCTCTTTACTGCAGAGTCTGTCGGGTCTTTGAGAGTGCAGAGCAGTCCTAGCGCCAAGCAAAGACTGAGACTCAAGGAGTACAGGACTGTGAGAGCTAGCCAGCCGGGTTGGGTCAGTTGACTCGCGATCAGAGCGTAAAACAGAGAGCTGAGCAGAGAGACGGCCAGCCAGGAAGCCACCTGGAGACGGTGAAAAGGCTGCGCACATCCATTACGCTTGACAGGTTTCATTATGAGATATGGCGCTGGTGCAACAATCAACACAGCTCTCTGGGGCAAGAAGGCGAGAAGAGGAATGGAAGTAGTGGCCAGAGCGGAAAGGAAAACTGTGGAGGAACTGATAAGCGAAGTTCCTTGCAAAGCAGTGCTTTTGTTGCATTCTTCTAATGGAGATCTGCACAGTTATCACTGTCTTCAGAACAGTCTGCAAGAGTTTGGACCTTTGAAGACGCTTCGACTGGCCCAGGGCAACACATACGGCTACGCTGAGTTCGAAACTAGTGAGGCTGCAGAGCGAGCTGTGAAGGGGATAAATAAAGACTCAGTGGTACTGCCATTCAGTCCCAAGCCTCACCCCATCACTGCAGTCTATACCCCTTTACCTGCCTCTGCCTTTGCTTTCTTTGTTGCAGACTGTGTTGACTCCCTCCCTGTCCCTGGACTTGCACTGCACCCTGGCTTCCTCTCGCTCAGTCAAGAGACCGACCTGCTAAATCACTTGAAGACAGGGGACTGGACAGTCCTGACCAACAGACGAGTGCAGTGCTACGGCAAAGAGGCAGAGAGACTGGGAGGCAGGGCGGATCTGCCTCACTGGGCACAGGAAGTCAAGGAACTTGTGGAGGAGAGGCTGCAAGTGAAGTTCGATGGTTTACAGATTGAAGCTTTCCTTCCCAGAGATAACAGTCCTATCACCACTCCCTCTACAGACGTCCTAGCAGTGCTAAACCTTGCCCAGCCCGGAGCCTATACTTGCCAGAAAGACACCACAGCCTCTAGTCTTTGGCTGCCGGAACGAGCGCTATTAGCACTGCAAGAAGCAAGCTCTGCCTACAAGTGGACTGTGCAGGCTCGAGTATTCGATATGTACCGGGGATTTGCAGTGTACAGAAAAGAGAGATTTAGTATCACATTTCGCAAAGCTAAAACGAGTGCCAGTTCCCGTCCTGCTCAGAGCCCAATAGTCCCTACTCCCTCCTTTCTGCAGCAATTCGTGCACTCCACATATGACGAAATCGCAGCTCATTTTGACCATACTCGCCACCGTCCCTGGCCTCAAGTGCAGCGCTTCCTCAGCCTCCTGAGTCCAGGCTCACTGGTCCTTGATATTGGCTGCGGAAATGGGAAGTACCTGGCAGCTCGCCCAGACTGCTCTATTATCGGGCTGGAAAGGAGCCAGGGACTAGCGAATATTGTCACTGGAAAGGGGCTAATGGTCCTACGTGGAGACGCATTAGCAGTGCCTATCCGCTCTAACTCTATAGACGCAGTACTATGTGTGGCCGTAATCCACCATTTCCCAACCGAAGAGATGCGTCTGCAGGCTGTAAGGGAAAGCCTGCGAGTCTTAAAGCCTGGCGGACTTGCTCTAATCTACGTCTGGGCAAGGGAGCAGTCTGAGCGTCAATTCGACTCCAGCGACTGCTTATTACCTTGGAACTCCCCCAGTCCAAAACCCGCTCCTTTCAGGTACTACCATGTTTTCGAAAAAGGAGAACTAGACGCACTAGTGAGGAAAGCCACAGACCAAGGGAAAGTCGAAAGCAGTTACTATGACCACTCGAATTGGTGTGTCGTCGTGAGAAAAGCAGACTAGGTAGATCTAAGAACGGGCTTGAGAGACGGCAGAAAGAGGGCGTCTGCGAGTTGCTCCAGGGACGCGTCTGAATTCAGGCATCTTCAATTTGTGCAGTTTCTGTATGCACTTTTCGAAATGACGGCAATTTTCGCTCCTTCGGATATATGCCTGCGCCTCCTCCCCAGCAGTTCTCAGGTAGTACTGGAATTGCAGGAACAGCTCCACCAGCTCCATCAGCAGTCCCGCCATGTCGCAGGACACCATCACATCCGCTAAGGACCAGGTCTGCAAACTCCGCAGCTGCTCAATGCTTCTTTCACTTGCTGGTCTGAGGAAAGCGCGATAGAAGCGGTCCATCAACTTCGCTTGGCTTGCTGATTTCAGGATTCGCTTGACGTCTTTCATAGGGTAGCGGGTAGGACTGGGCTGGAGGATGCAGCAGAACATAGCCATTGCCATGTGAATGCAATCGTGCACATTTTCAGTGTAAGTCTTGACGTACATGAGCGCTTCAGGCACTTGAGCCAGCTTGCTCCTGCACAGTTTCACCAGTTCCCTGGCCGCAGTCTGCTCGTCTGAAGGCTGTAAGTTACGGAAAGCCTCTAACTCCTCCATATACAACTGAGCCAGCACAGGAGCGACTGATAGAGTGAAGAAGCGGAGTGCTTGCTTGGCCACGCCTCGGAGGGACAGCAGGTCTTTGATGTGTAGGAAGGGCACGACTTCGAGCGCCCAGAGAGCGTCAGGAAGGCGCTGAAACACATCGGACATACTTGGTAGTATTAGAACTGCATTGCCTATATACAGTCCTACTGATATGAGTGTAACTAAGCCTTGAAGCGTGATTGGCAGGAAGTGGGCTCAGCATTGGTTTTGTATATGTAACAGCAATAGGGAACTTGGGGATTGGTTAGGCGAGGGGAAGGACTCATACACTGCTACTGTCTTCTTGCTGCCAGACTCTGCAGGGCTGAAGTCCGGTACATAATAATATCTCATATGGGTCAGCGGTGTTTTAAGCCGTCTGTGTATGGAGATCTGCCCACTCGCATCCGCATCACCGTGGAAGGTGCGGAGGGGTCCGAAACTCTGAACCTGATTCCCGACTCCTACGAGTCACTGGTGCAGAGCGTGTACCCCTTCGCAACGAGACAGCTCTCCGTCACTTCCAGCGACTATTTGATTGTACAGTACCTCAAAAGCGCGAGTACGAGTGTACGCATTACCAAACCCAAGGAGTTCAAGCGGGCGCTGAAAAGCTGCAAGGGCAGGGAAATGACAGTCAAAATTACCAAAGGCAACTACCAATCTGTCCTCAACCTGCCACTTGAGCTTGCGGGTGACAAGGAAACCGACGCTTTCGTGAGGAAGTTCGGCAGTACATTGGGAGACTTCAGAACCAACTTCGTGGAGTTTTCGCATGCGTTGTACCAGTTGCTGCAGTTGGCTTCAGCACTGAGTGTGTTCACACTGCACCCCAATATCGAAGCGGCGGTTACTGCTGTGCTCGTGACGCTGATTAGTGAAAGTTCGGCTGAGTCGCTGCGGATATTCTCCAGTGCGCCCTTCATTTCCGCAACTGTGGAGGCTTTGAGTCCCACAGCTCTCAATACAATGCGCATTTGGAACGACTTCACCCTGCAGCTGCCCAAACTCGCCCCACTGCGTGCATCCCTCCAGACGCATTTCCCAGTGCTGCTGGCGCTTCTTTCGGACCAAGCGGGACCGAAGAGCAAAGGCAAGCAGCAGATTTGCAGCATGGAGGCAGGTCTGAAGGCGAAACAGTGCTTCGAAGACGCATGTATCAAGTGCGAAGCAACGGAAGAACAGTTAGTTCGCTACTTCACCAGGCTGGAGTACGACCAAAGTCACCACAAGCCTCGCCTGCATGCCCTGGAACGTATGTGTCGTCTGTCCAAAACCCAGGGACTGACTTCAGTCCTAGCGCTCTTTGACCTGAAAGGCAATGCCAGAGCGCTGGAAGCGGCAGCCAGGGAGGAAGAGGCGGATTTACCAGTAGACTAGATAAAGACAGTCGTGCAGGCGCTATCACTGCTATCTCAGATGTAAATGGATACTCAGACTGAAGGACATCTGACGTCTTCTGTGGACATTACTATCGGCAAGACTCCTGCTTGCCCTGCACCTTCTCACCTGACCGCCCACTTCACTCTAGGCGGTCCCGAGGCCCCCTCTTCCCGGTCCTCCTTTCAGTCCCTAGTCACTGCAGCACTCATCGACCAGCACCTCCCAGTCCTCGTGTTCGACTGCGTGTCGCAGCTCGCCGCCGAGCAACTCGCTCACACTATCAACGAAGTGTGGAAGTCCGCAACTACCGGACAGGACAACTTCTTTTCCTACTTGGCTGCGAGTTGGAAGACCGAGGACACAATTCTCGCAAATGTCCTGGCGGAAGTGGAGGGCGCTTGTGTCCGGGTGAGTGTTACTCTGGTGCCCTGGCTGCTGCAGCACTACAAGACCTATGTCTTCATGCTTTTCCAAGAAATCGGAGACTTGTTGGCTCACCAACAGACTGCGGACTTGGACCTGGACCTCGCCTGCTCCGTCCCTGACATTCTGAGCAGTGCCTCCCCCCTGCTGCAGCTCTTCTCCTACCTCAAGTTGGTGCTCACAGTGAACACCTGGGAAGGACTGATGGACCGGATCCAAGAGTTAGTGGACAAGTACGTCCGAATGCCAGACATCATGGGTCCTACCTGTCTACTCACCCTCTTCTCAGCAGGCAAATTGACCCTTTCCATCCGCTCTCCAACCCTACTGCCTAAATGTTTGAGAGACTTGCTACCCGACTCGGAGGCTGTGGCAGCAATGCTGAAGGCTGCAAGGACCAAGTTGGACATAGAGGAACGGAGAGTGCTGGAGGCACTGGCTGACGCAGTGCAAGGCCCTGCACGTCTCTACTGGTGGACACCCTACTGTGCACTGCAGGTAACCGCCGAGATCAGCGGCCTTTCCAGACTCATTAGGTCGTAATTCTAGAGGCAGGATATAATGGCAGCCGGCGGAACTACAGTGCTGTTACTACTAGTCTGTCTAGGACTAGCTGCAGACGACTGGTACCAATTCGGCAATAATCACCGCAGTCTGCGAGAGTTTCTGAAGCGACAGGCCGAATGCGTGCCTCAGTGTCTTTCCGCCGCTGTGCCGGAACTATGCCGTGTGGACTGCATCCACCCTGCCTGTGCCGCTCGCATCAAGGCTGCAGGGAAGTTTGAAGACCCCACTGATACTGCGCATGCTCGCTTCCATGCAGCCTTTCGCCAATGTGCGGAGACAGAGTTCGCGCAGACTATGGGGAAGGAGGGGAAAAAGGACTTATGAGATTCTAACTAGTCTGTAGGCGGACAGATAGGCTTTAGCGGAAAGAGAGTACTTGAGGCACTGGCTGACGCAGTGCAAGGCCCTGCACGTCTCTACTGGTGGACACCCTACTGTGCACTGCAGGTAACCGCCGAGATCAGCGGCCTTTCCATACTCATTAGGTCGTAATTCTAGAGGCAGGATATAATGACAGCCGGCGGAACTACAGTACTGTTACTACTAGTCTGTCTAGGACTAGCGGCAGACGTCTTGCACCAATTAAGCAATAACCACCCTGCTTTGCGAGAGTTTCTGAAGCGACAGGCGGAATGCGAGCCTCAGTGTCTTTCCGCCGCTGTACCAGAACTATGCCATATGGACTGCATCCACCCTGCCTGTGCCGCTCGCATCAAGGCTACAGGGAAGTTTGAAGACCCCACTGATACTGCGCATGCTCGCTTCTATGCAACCTTTCGCCAATGTGCGGCGGCAGATTTTGTGCAGATGAGGGGGAAGGATGCGAAAAAGGACTTAGATAGTCTGTAGGTAGACAGCTTTAGCGGAAAGAGAGTGCTGGAGGCACTGACTGACGCAGTGCAAGGCCCTGCACGTCTATACTGGTGGACACCCTACTGTGCACTGCAGGTAACCGCCGAGATCAGTGGTCTTTCCAGACTCATTAGGTCGTAATTCTAGAGGCAGGATATAATGGCAGCCGGCGGAACTACAGTGCTGTTACTACTAGTCTGTCTAGGACTAGCGGCAGACGTCTGGCACCAATTAAGCAATAACCACCCTGGTCTGCGAGAGTTTCTGAAGCGACAGGCCGAATGCGAGCCTCAGTGTCTTTCCGCCGCTGTACCGGAACTATGCCATATGGACTGCATCAACCCTGCCTGTGCCGCTCGCATCAAGGCTGCAGGGAAGTTTGAAGACTCCACTAATACTGCGCATCCTCACTTCCCTGCAGCCTTTCTCCAATGTGTGGCGGCAGATTTTGTGCAGACTGGGTGGAAGGATGCGAAAAAGGACTTAGCTAGTCTGTAGGTAGACAGCTTTAGCGGAAAGAGAGTGCTGGAGGGCAGGTATGGAAGTCTGCAGGGCAGTGCACCTAGAAGGCCAGAGCAGGCGAGAAGTAGAGTCTAGCTGGGGAGTGAGTTTGGCAGTTACTGTCCTGAGCACTCCCACTGCAAGGCCTACAAACAGGCGCTTTCTTCCCTCCGCAGAAAATATTATAAATCGAGCCGATGTCCCTTGACCCAGGGGACGGCCTCTACCCTCAGTGTCCTTTCAACGAGCCGAAAACCACTCGCATAGTGCTGGCGGACGAGAAGACTGCAGCGACATAGCAGTGCAGCTGAGGATGACGTGGGAATGAGCCGCCCCGCAGAGCAGGCAGAAGGCCCCGGTGAAGACCAGGTGTACGAAACTAATTAGGAGCGGGAGAGCCATATTGCCATCAATAGCATCAGAAACCCTAATCAGCTCTGCATACCTGCCCGGAAGTGTTGGCGCAGTACTGCAAGCAGACGCTCGCTCAGCGAGTCAAAGGTGGCAAAGACCTGAGGATGCCTTTCTGCAGTACAAGTGAGCTTGTCGCGAACGCGCCTAGGAGAGCTGTACGCCCGGGTCCGCACCTCCACTTCCCCCAAGTCCCGAACTGCTTCCCGGCCCTCGCTCTTCCAAGCAGACTCCAGCTTCCATATCCGCCTCCTGCAAGCCCAGATCAAACAGATGAATGCCGCCCTTGAGGAAGCGCCTCAGCCCGCTGCCCCTGCTGTGCCGCATTTCTCGCCAGGTTTTGTTCGATCTCTCTTCCAAGCCACCAAGAGGAGACGCGCACATGACGAAATCGTCTGCAAATACACAGATCAGCCCGAGGAGTTAATGCTCAAAAAGCAAGTGTTAGTGCAAGCGGAAGCCAGTCTCTGTACCTCAATAAAGCCTCTGAGTATGAGGAGCGCAAGTCTGATTCTCTGCTGGAAAAACTCAAAAGCACGACTGCGCTGGAAAAGACCGCCACTGGGATGCAGTTATCCTGCGCAGAGTCTTCTCTATGCAGTTCCGCAAGCGGTCAGGACAGCCTGAGCACATAGAGAAAGGTCCGAATCCTATCCACTCCTCCGCCACTGTCCCCGCCGGAATCCCCACTAGGCTGAATACAGAACTGGGGAAGTATGACTGGCTGGCCCTGGTGCACCGAGAGACCCGGACAGCAGGCCTGCATCGAGAGACGTTGAGACTGGTGCACAACTTGGCAGATGGCCGGATGAAGTTCGAAATCCCTGCAAAGACCGAACTGGCCGCAGCGAAGGAAGACGGCTACTCCCCAACTCCTCCGAAGAACGCCGTCTCCGGCTCAAGGAAAAAACCAACCACATCAACGAACCTTACACAAGACGACTCCGAAGAACAGCAGCGCCACTCGGGCAAGTCCAATCCAATACCATCAACATGCACCTAAGCAAGACCACCACACACAAACATGCCAAACCTGCCTACGACTACGTCTAATTCAAGAAGCACTGGCCGGATGAGGGACTGCGGGTGTTCCATAAGCCTCCGTTCCTCTTCAAAGAGTTGCTGCTCAAATTGCAACTTCTGCCTCGCGAGTCTTGGATCTCCACAAGCAGCGAAAACATCACTGCGCACAACTTGTTCGAAAGCCTGCCAGATTGGCAAGCTATTGCTGTGCTGGGGAAGAGCATGACCAGGACGCCTGTCTTCGCCCATACTCGCAGAGTGTACTTCCTGCTCATCCGGAAAGTCGGGAAACGAGAGTGGAAGTACTACTTGCGTCCACTAGAACGCCTGTATACAATTGGCCAGCAAGAACCTCGCAAGGCAAAAGTCGCAATACCCACACTTTCCTGTAAAACTGCAACCAAGCCTTCCAGCGAACCATCAAGTCATCTGAGGATGGAGAAAGGTGAGAAGCAGTACGGCAAAGAAGAAGGCAAACGGCGCAAAGAGGACGAGGGCGAAGCGCGAATCACCTGTTCCCGCTGCGGCATAAGGGACACATGACGACCAACCGCAAGTGTCCGAAGTACACAGAGGAAACGTAGAGCCAGTGAAGTGGAGCGCAGGGCATGACCAAGCTTGGGCCCTGTGCATAGTATGAGGGACTGAAGATGTCGCTGCCTCTGCCGCTCATTGACTCAGTTCCGCCTGCCAAGCGGCACTTCGCAGAGGACTACTTGAAGTCCAAGGCGAAGACGTGCACTCCTTAACGACATCACTCACCACCTCTTCATAAGGGACATCTACAAGTACTTCCTCCGGCCTGTGAAGCTGGAAGAAGTGCCGGACTCCTACGCAGTCGTGCAAACCCCCAGATGTCTCCAAGACATCAGCAGCCGGGCGAAGAGCCGCCGCTACACCTCTGTGCAGATGTATATGGAGACCTCAACCTGCTGGTCGCTAATGCAGAGATGTACAATTGGATACAAGCACGAAATCGCCTCGGAGGCCAGACAACTGCGGGAGGAGGGACTGCGGATGCTTAGGGGAAAAGAGCTGCTTTAGAGATTTAGCCCCTTTGTCGAACTGCTGGTGGAGATCCCGGTGCAGGAGGAGCCAGCTGCCACTCAGGGTAATAGCGCAGCCTAATCCTGAGTAGTTCTCAGAGAGTGGGTTAGTCTATGCAGTGGACCGCCTTCTGACCGTCACTGTGTTCACTTTCTTCTGATAAAGTGACTTCTTCCAGCGACCCCAAGTTGACGTCTGCCTCCGCCTCCTCATCCAGCGAGTAGAGCGACTGCACATCCTGCAGGCTAAACCCGCACTTCTCCCCCCAACTTGTGTGACTCCTCTTCGACCCCCTTGCCCTGGGCTCTGCTGCTCCTTTCTCTGTGGGTTTTACCTTGGTCAGAGCCAATTGCCGGTTTCTTTCCTGCTCCACACTCAGTTGACTTTCCAGGCCTTTCACCAGTGAGTCCAAATCCCTCAGTTCCGCTTCCCTGTCCAGTAAGTCTGCTTCCGCTGCGGCTTTTTCCTCTTGCAGCTGCTCGACTTCCCTCTCACTTTGGTTCAGGGCTGCAGCGCAGCTCTGCTGAGTCTCGAGGAGCTGGGCTCGAGCCTCGGAAGCGTCCTTTTTCAGTGAGGAGCAGTTTAGCTTGAGCCGATCTAAGGTCTCTTCGAGGGCTTTGCGTGCTGAAAGTTCAGTCTGCAGGGAAGATTGAGTGGTCAATAGTTGCAATTTGGTCTGCTTCAGGCTGAAATGTGCAGTTTCCAGCTCAACAGTCATCACCCGCAGTGTCTGCAGGAGCGCTTCCCCCCTTCCCCGCTCCTCTTCCAGTGCAATTTGCGAGCTTCGCAGCGAGTCTTCCAAGCGCAGCTGCCTTTCCTCACTGGCCTGTCTGAGCGCTAGCAGTTCACTCTGGTGCTGCAGGCCCGCAGCGTCCACTCCCGCCTTCAGGTCCTTCAGTTCCTGCAGCAACTTTGCTACCGCCACCCTCGTCTTCCCTGCCTTGGCATTAGAGCCGCGGGACTGAGTCAAATCACAGACAGCGCCTTCGTCGCTTTGCAGCAGACGGAAGTGAGCGGACATAGCAGCCGCTGAGCTGTCTGCCTGCGCTTTGGCCAGCTCTGCAGCAGAGAGCGAGGCAGTGAGGTGGCTGAGGGATAGACGGGCAGCCTGGAGTTGAGCGCTTTGGGCCTGGAGGCGGGCATTAGTGGCTTCTAACTGTGTATTGAGGCTGTTTCGCTGCTGTTCGGTATCCAGTAAGTTGCTGTTTACACGCACAATTTCCTCTTTGGCAGCTGATAAGGATGCGGACAACCTCAAGTTCGCACATACGATTCGGTCGTTTTCAGCTTGGGATAGGGAAATTCGCTCTTCGAAAGCACCAAGGCGCCCATTAGCCTCATTTAAAGCCTTTTCCAGCCTCGCATTCAGCTCCTGCAGTCCCCCCTTTTCCACTTCCCCTACCTCAACTCTACCTTTCGCCTCCTCCAAAGCCTCCCACAGTCTGCCGTTTTCCTCCCTAAGTGCCTCTCCTTCCCTCTCCAAACCCCCAACTTTGCCAACATTCTCTTCATACAGCTTCCTTATGTCTTCGTTCTCTGCCTGCAACTCCACTATCAGGCTTTCCGCTCCTTCCGCCTGGGCAATTAGGCCGTTTTCCTGCTCCACTGCCTGTTCCTCTCTCTGCCTCAGCCGCTCAATCTCGATTTCCGAAGTTTCGCTCAAATGGACATATTGAGATTTGAGCTCTGCGAAGCGAATAGACAGGTCGGTGTAGTCCTCTACAGGCAGGGAACAGCCGGACTGGGTTTGTAGCTGCTGGCGAAGCAGGCTGACTTCTGCTTTTAGCTGGTCGATCACCAGAGCCAGCTCTTCTGGGGACTGGCGGACGTTGCTGGTGGCGCGCAGAGTCACCTTTTTGGCTCTTTCTGCGAATTTCATAGTGCCGAGAGACTCCTCGACGTGGTAAGTCCGCTGCGAAGCAGTGCACAAAAGCGTGGTTTTCGCATTTCCGCCCAGTGACTCTCGTAAAATCATCGTCAGCTTAGACTCCCTGAAAGGCACATGTTCGCCCTTGCCGCCCGCCAATGCCTTAATGCACCTGCCCAGTGTTGTAAGGCTCAAGTTAATGTTCTGTGCTTCTTTTAACTGTTGGCCGGAAGCGTGTGTTTTCCCCACCTTTTCGCTGCCTGCGAGGTCCACTAGGTTCAGTTTGGAGCTTTTTGTGCTGCCGTTGAGCAGCTTTTGGTCGACTGATATGCAAAAGATGCTGTGTGAGCGACTACTGCGCGAGTTCTGCTCAGTCGCAGCGGTAATTCTATGCTTCGTGCCCTCAGAAAGCGTGTCCAGCACCTCTTCAGGCGCAGACACGCACTTTTCAGTCATGCCAATTACGCACATCCCCAGTCTCGGGAACTCGCGAATGCGCAGGTTCTTAGCGTCTCCCAGCAGGTCATTCACAGCTTCATTGTATATCTCCACATAGCTGCATTTAATGGAAAACTCTGTTAATTCCTTGGTACCCCCTCGAACGTGGGTGAAGATTTGGTAGATAGCTCGAGGGATTATGCCGTATTTGTCCTGTAAACTGGGAGGAGTGACTTCTAGGTCGTTTACTAGGGCTGTTGTGACTTCCTCGGGACCGAGCATGGTGAATGTCTTGCCGGAACCCTGCGTGGGGCTTACACTTTGGCCGTAGGCGAAGATTGTGGTGTTGTAGCCTTCCATGCTGAGTGGCGCTTACAAGGAACTGATCACTGGCTTCGCTGTCACCTCAAACACCTCAGCCTGCGAGGTATCCCTTGTAAACACTCTGTCGAAGGCGTATACATGCGGCTTGGCCGCCAACTCACAGGTAGCAGGAGTCACAGTCCACCGGGCTAACTCCCCCTTTTCCTGCGCCCTGAAGCGCACATACACTCGTACAGTTTCCATTAGAGTGGATTCGTACTGTTTTCAGATCTATTTCAAAGTTGCAGTACTTGATTCCAGTCTGAGGAACCGCTATTATTGGACTGGTAAAGTGAGGAAGGAAAGCTAATTCTGAGCTATTTCCAGCGAATCGACCAAATAGCAGAAAATGCAGTTTTCCCTATCAGAAAGCAAGCCCGGTTTAGCTAATTTCCCTTCGGCCCTGCAATCTGACCAGCTTGACCGCCCTCTGCAGCTCCGCTTCATACCTCCCCTCCCTCAGCGAAGCCAAAAAGCTCCCCAAAGTAACAGCGGCCTCCTCCCCCCTCAGTTCCAGCCTGCCTTTCACCCCCTTTCTGAACTCACTCAGCACCTTTTCCCGCTCCAACAGGTCTGTAGACCCTTCCTTGCTGCGCAGTTTCTCCAGTAAAAGCCGCTGGAAGTGGAAGTCGAGCTCTAGTGTGAGTGAAACGGGGTTGTGGCGGGCTTCGGGAGGCTCGCTGGGGCGGGAGTCGGTGGAACAGAGGGTCGTTTTGGAGCAGTTTGAGGGAGATTCGGGAGGTTTGAGGGTTCTGTAGGCGGATTTTAAGGGCAATATTGGACTTTTGGGGGGTTTTGAGCCTGTGGGGACCCTGTCCCAGACCTTCCCGTACTCCACCAGACTTCTAATCAGGTGAAATACTGCCAAACCCACATTTCCGCCCTTTTCCTCTCTCAGTCGACTCTCATTTACCTGAAATATCGCTTCAGAAGCCCTCAAAACCGCCTTTTTGCCGATTTTCCCACTTTCTATACCCGGCTTGACCCTGCGAATCGCCTGCACCACCTGTCCCGGACTCTGCAAGTAGCGGCGCACTGCAGGCCACGCCCTCGAACACATCACTTGGCAATTCGCCCCCACCTCAATGTCTCTATCCACCTCCGCACATAGAATCAGCAGTGCGAATAAGGTCCTTTCCAGCTCCTTTGAGGCGATAGTGTGGTCACTGAGGAGCTGGAGTAGTTTGACTGAGACTGGGGCTAAGGCCTGCTGGACTCGGATTTCGGCTTCTTCTAAGTCGCGAGTGGGTATTGAGACTGCAGTTGGGCAGTAGTCTGGACTAGGCAAGGGACTGAGCCCGGCTTTCCGCTTCTCTCGGGCTTCAGACCGAAGGAGGTTGATGCCTCTTGGGGAGAAGTCGGACTTGCGATGTCTGGCTTCAGACTGAGTGAGAGTGGATTTGAGGGCAGAGGGAGTGTGGGGAGACTGAGGGTCGTAGAGACCTGCAGGTGGGGACTGCTTGGGAGTAGAGGGAGAGCTGATTAGAACGGGGGTATGCAGACGGCTCGAAGCCGTTAGAGGAAGTCGATCTCGAGAATAGGCTCTGAAGAGGTGAAGCGAGGGAGACAAGGCAGTAGGCGAGTGGCTGAGGCAAGTAAGGCGGACTGTCTGTGTAGGCGTGGTGGACAAAACGCGATTTCTCATATTAGAAGGATTAACGGAGCGGACTAGCGACTTCGCTGCTTCGCAAAGCTCTGAACTCTTCGTAAAGGTTGGCGTCTTCCTCCATGCTAGGCAAGTACTGCTTCAAAGCCTCAAGCACCACTTGGCACTCCTCCTCCAGAGACCGGCCTATAAAGCTAGCAGAAGGCTCCAGTCTGGGCAGTACTTCCGGCTCCACGGAGTGCTGCGATTCCGCCTCCTGTCTGCGCGCCTCGTCCAAAAGCGTGGGAAAGTCGAAGTCCAGTTCGTCCTGCGAGTCCGAGTCCGTGTCACTAATAGAAACCGTGGCCCAGGCTTCGAAGGGCGGCGCACAGAGGTCCCTGGCTTCCATTTCAGTTATAATAGCCAGATGTCTCTGCAGCTCCAGTGACCTTTACACAGGTGTTCGCTGTCTTACAAGGGCCAAGGAGTCGCTCTCTGTGGGGACGACCACTTCCTCTACTCAGCTGGGAACGTCATAGTCATCTGGAACATGACCACGAATAAGAAAGATTACCTGTGGCATGACAGTATTGGCATCACTTGCTTCGCTGCGAGTCCACGCCATACACGCATAGCGGTGGGGGAAGAAGGCCAGAACCCTGCCGTTACGGTCTACCGCTACCCGGAAAAAGACGTCCTTTACCGCATCCGAGCGGGCGCAAAACTCGTCTATTCCCTGCTCGCTTTCACTAGAGACGGAGACCGACTGGTAACAGTGAGTGACTACCCGGACTACAAATTCAAGCTATGGGCTCCCGAAGGCACCAACAACCTCAAAGAAATCGTGAGTGTGGAGCTAGAAAAGGAGCCGCTGCAGTTCAAATCGAAGGACGGTTTTCTGCTCGTCTTCAAGCACGAGGTCAGACTGTACCGTCTGCACGAAAGCTTCAAAGTCACGAGTGCGGTGCTCAGCTCGGAAAACCCGATAGCGGAGTCGACGAGGGTCAGTCATGATGCGTTTGAAGTGGCGGAGGGACTGATATTGGACGCGATTTTCGATAAGTATGAACATGTGTACCTCACTACCACTGCAAATCAGCTCTTCGTCCTCTCCCCTTCCCTGGAAAAGCGCCACCACATCTCCCTCGAACACGCCATCACCGCCATGGCTCTAACCCACCGCTTCCTAGTCACAGCCACCGACGACCGGAAGCTGCAATGGCTACACGTCTACATCCCTCCCGAAGTGCCAGACCCGCGGGACGCCAAGAACTCCAGTTTGAACTTGAAGGCTGCGAAGGAACTGGTGTTTGAGGAGTTGCAGCAAGTGGGGCAGATTACCTTCAATACGAGGATGGATCGGATTTTGCTGACTAGCCGGCAGGGGAAGATTGAGCTGCTGAACTACCTGGCGGAGCCGGGTTATAATGAGAAGGAGGAGGAGGCGGAGGGGGATTTGGACGATGAGGAAGAGGAGGAAGCAGATGCGGGCAATAGAAAAGTGAAGCAAGTCCTCGCCCAGCCCACAGTACTGGGCAGTTTCCAAATCGCTCCCATTTCCTGCACCGTCGGCCTCGGCGACTCTTCCCAATGCGTCTCCATCGCAGAGAACATGAAGGTATTCGACGGAGTCTCAGGAGAGTGCCTGGCGACTTATTTACCCCCAGAGGGAGTGATGTTCACAGCACTAGACTCCAGCCTTATGGGCACCACTGTATTCGTGGGCAGTTCCGGAGGCTGCATTCGAGTCTTCGACGTCACGAATCGAGTAGTGCCCAGACTGATAACCGTGCAGCACCTCATGAACAAGCCGATCACAGTAATCCAAATCAGTCCGGATCAGAAGATAGTGGCTGCAGCGTCCAGTGAGTCCCGGAAACTGTGGTTCCTGGAAGCAGCGGCTTCTTCCCGTTTCCGGGTGTTGGGATTCACGAAGCTGCCGGATAAGGTCCGTGCGTTGGCCTGGCACAAGAGGAAGGTCATGGTCCTTGCGGGGCCGAAGTTGCTGCTGAGTGTGGAGAGCCCGAGACATGACCTGCCCCCGCAGCTTGCGCCTTTGACGCTGGCGAGACTGTATCGGTATGTGGCTGAGGGAACTTGTCTAGCGGTGTATAAGAACGAAGCGGTGGTGGCGGGGGTAGACAGGGAGATTTTGGTCTACGAGTTGCCAGAGCAGGACTTGGAACAGGTCGAAGCAGAGATGAAGAAAGTGCCTCCCGACCCCAGTGACCGCTGGCAACACCACGAGCTCCAAACGACCAGCGTCTGCTTCTCCCCCGACTATAAGTACCTCGCCAGTGGCTCAGTCAGTGGAGTGGTCAAGGTGCAAGACACCAGCAGCAAAGGCAACTTCATGGTCAAGCAAGCACACGGGCCCGGCAGTGTCAAGCACTTGGCCTTTTCCGCTGACTCCGCACTGCTGTTTTCCACTGGAACCATGGGGAATATGTTCTGTTGGAGTACTTCGGGACGCACGATGGACCGGCCTGTCCCTTCGAGTGTGCAAGAAGACTCCACTTTGGCTCAATTTGACGTTTCCGAGGATATCGAAGACAGCGGAGTTCCGCTCTTCACAGCGCTTTTGACGGCGGATATTGTACTCAGTGAGAGGGATGAAGTCCGCCAAAAGCAGGAAACCATCCGCAGCAGTCTGGCTTCTATCCAGCAGCGGCTCAACCGCATGCTGGACTTTAACGAATCTGCGCCTGACCTGGAGAAGCTGGACAGAGACGAATTCGTTGTGGACGTTAAGCTCAAAGAAGACATCGAAGCGGCCGGGCACAAGGCAGCCTCCGAGCTCCGCCAAGAAATCCACAAGGAAAACCAAGCCCAAAAGATCCTCAAAGACCGTATCAAGCAGCGCACCCACGAGTCCATGGAGGTACACAGCAAACTCCTGGGCTGCCTCGCCACCACCAACACAGTCTACAACTTCGGCATTCGCAGGTTTTCCCCCCAGGAACTGCTCAATATCAAGCGAGCGCGGGTGATACGGGTCGTGGAGCTGCGGGAACAGCAGGGGAGGAAGGCGAAGGGACAGGCGGAACTACTGGGATACCCGCATTTAGAGGCCTCCAACTATATCATTAACAAGTCTACAGAGGAGTGGACGTCCCACCCTCTGCTGCAGGCGCTGGCGAAGAAGAAAGCCAGTGACTTGAAGGAGGGGGAGGAGGCGGAGGTGCCGGTGTGGGAGTTGCTGTACCCTACTTGGCAGCTGTATACGCCCACTAGGAAGAGGACGCAGGCGTACTTGATGCAGCAACTCGTCAGGGACTTGAAGGAGGGGTTTAACTTGGAGTTTAAGAAGTGGGAGGGGCTGCGCGAAAAGCAGCTTGACCTAATCCACGAGAAAAACGTGGGAATGGCTGAAAAACTTGAAAAACTGCGAGCTCCAAAGGACCTTTTCATCCCCAAAACCTTCATCCTCCAGACCCCTGCCAAAGTCCTCGAAGTTGTCGAGTCTGAAATCACCGTGGAGAAGTACCTGACCAGGGAAGAGAGAGAAGCGGCAGAGGAGCTGAGGCGCAAGGAAGAAGAACGCCTAAAAAGGCTGGAAGCCGACGACGCCGGCCGCCGCGCCCTCTCCCAAATGATGGGCGGCACTCTCGAGCGCAAGCAAGACGCCTACGCCGCACTCGACGAGCAACTCGAACGCGAAGACTGGATGAAAAGCACTTCCCTGGAAGACATGACCGACGAACAGCGCCAAAAAATGAAGGAATTCGAAGAAAAGGAGAAGAAAATGGCAGAAGAAAAGGAAAAACAGCGGAAAATGCTGGAAGGCGAAGTCAGGCGGTTTCGAGCGGAAATAAAGGACATTTGCGACAAATACGACCAAAAGGTCAAGGAACTCTTCATACTGCGGCTCACCACCGAGTACCAAATCTTCGAACAGGAACTGACCATTATCCACCTCGCCCTCAGTGTCCGCGAGGAACAGCAAAGGGTCGAGGAACTGCAGGAACTGCGCAGACAGCAGGCCGACATGCAGGAAGTGGTGCACGCCGAGGAGACGGAAGTGGATAACTTGACGAGTTTGATAGAGATCATGGAGGGCAGGGCGAAGGAAAAGGTCAGTAGTGCGGGGGATGACGAGCGGCAGTTGAACAAGTGGGCGACCAATAGCTCGTTGCCTGTTAAAGCGCTATTGCAGGCTATGAAGAAGGTGGATAAGAAGGGGCCTGTGAGTCCTGACCCTGCCTTGTTGGAGCGGCTGAACGGCTTAAATCCTTTGGATCCTTTCAGTGAGGAGGAAAGGGCAGCCCTAATGAGGCTCATTCCGCAGGCAGAGCCGCAGGACCCGGATTTCACCCGCGACCCGATAAATGGAGTTTCCGAGGAAAACTTCAATAAAATGCTGCAGTACCGCAAAGCCTTTTTAGGCCACCACAAAGAAGCTGAACAGACCAGAAAGTACATCGAAAGGGTATTTCTGCATAAGGAATACTTGCGGCAAAAGCTGGAAATCGACAGGAAACAGTTCGGTTTGGTGAGTAAAAGCGTGGAAGACCTCACGGAACAGGTCGACAAGGAGCGGTTCAACATCCACTTGATGGTGAAACTCAGACAAGCCATAGTGGAAGTGCCGCAGCAGCCTGTGGTCACTGACTACTCCGACGCAATTTTGATCAAAAAGGAGGAAATTCAGGTCGAAAACGACAGAATCCAGGAAATCGGCGCCCAAAAGGTCGCGAAATTGGAGCAAATTTGCAAAGACCGGATAAAGTCGAAAATGGCGAAGTGGGAAAAAGTGCTGTTGGAGATAGAGTGTGAGGACTTGATGGAAAGCGCAAAAGACGTAAAAATGCTTCGAAGTGACAAACACACTCAGCGGATTTTGGCTGGGGAAGGACTACATGAGAACAAAACCATGGCTATTCGCCTGGAAAAGCAAATCATCGCCTTGGACGAAAACACCGGAAAACGCGTGGAATTGACGAGGAAGAAGGAAAAGCGACTCAAGGAAATGATAGAGAAAATGACCGCGCAAAACGAAGAACTGGAAAACGACGTCCGCGAAATGCAGGTCCAGAACGAACAGCGAAAGCAGCTTTTGACGCTGAAAACGTCCGTTTCCGACCATGCGAAGCACGACCCTGCACGTAAGTTCAACCAGATAAATACCAGAAGGATGCTGGTGGACAAGGCCAAGCAGCAGCACGAGGAAATCGAGTTCCTGAGGGAGGAGCTGGACAGAATGAGGGCCAAGACGTTCCCATCCTTCACGCACTTCCAGGCCAAGCTGGAGAATCCGGACGAGGTTTAGATCTAGCAGACTAAGGGGAAGTGGCAGAGGGGGGAAAGGGGGAAGGGACTGGGAGGTAGGGGAGTGGGAGGGAGGCTTTGGGGGACGGGACTGCTGAGGACTAGGCTGGAAGGGGTGTGGAAGGGGAGGGCGAGAGAGACGGAGTGGTCGAGAGAGAGGGAAAGGAGGTGGGTTTGTTCAGTGTCCATATTGAAAGCCACAATGTCCCTGGTCTCCACATATCCATCACTCCCACCCACCACCCACAAGTCCCTATCTCTCCTGACCACAGCCACCCCCGCCAGCACACAGTGCTTGACCACCAACAGTCTCCACCTCTTCCCTCTTTCCAGCACTTCCACGTCAAATGCGAGTTTCGCCTCTCCCGCGAAGCCTCCTACTGCGTAGATGCTCTGGGCGGAGACTACTGCGGCAAGTGTGGACCGAGGCTGATTGAGGCCTGGGGCTAGCTGCCAGGAGCGGCCGAGTGGAGAGTGGTTGGATAGGGACAGGAACTCACAGGACTGCAGGAAGACTTGTTTGCCTGAGGAAAGTCGCTGTTGTCCGCCTATTGCATATATGTCGTCTTCGAGTCGGACCAAGGTGTGCAGGAAGCGAGGGACGAGGAAGGGGTTGAGCAGTTCGGAGTGGGTGGATTTGAAGCCGAAATCGTTGCTTGCCCATATAGCTATATTGCGTGCAGACGCTTGCAGCAGACTATCTAGTCCCCCTGTGACTAGCAAAACAGGCCTTTGCACCAGTGGATACACCAACAGGGCAGCAGTGTATCTCTGTATATCCATTTCCCACCGATACCGCTTCCACTCCCGCCCATTGAAAGTCACGATTTCGCCTGGAATTAGGTAGTTTGCAGCTGCGTATTCCCCTGCGAAGCTCTCGACCGGCTCAAAAGCCTCTGCTTCCGCTCTCAATCCCTCCATTTATCTCTAATAGGCGATATCTGGCACTGGCCACAGCACTCTCTTCGTCCAGCAGTCCCCTGTGAGTCTGATTTCCACCTCCAAAGCTCCGTCTTGGTACATCTTGACTGCGACGTATTGGCACTTTAGGACGTTTACGAGGTGGCGAAGTGCCCTTGTCGAGTAGATTTTCTCGCATTCTCGCTTGATATTGACCTCAGTTTTATCGCTCAAAGGCACCGAAACCCTGGCCTTCACATTCGTGGAATCGTTGTTTTTGGTGAAAACCAGCACTCCTCTGCGATCATTCACCAGTGTCACATAGGCATTAGAATCCTGCTTCCCATGCGTAATCAGGTCCAAAGCCTGCTTCAAAGGCCGGAAATCCCCAAACTTAATCCACCCCTGGACCATTTCCGGGTCACAAATGGCCACCTGCTCCTCCTCAATAACCAACGTCTCCACCAAGTACTGCACCGAACTCCTATCATCCTGCACCACCACCATCAACTTACTATCCGCCACTGGGTACGTGACCGTCACCAACTGCGCAGAGTCCAGTACCGACTTCACCACATTGAGGAGCTGCTTGAAGTCCACACTGAGTTGGATGCTGGTGTGGGTGACTTGGTACATAGTGAAGTGGAGTTTGTCCAGGTGGGCTTCGCCTTGGATGTCTTTGCCGGGTGATTTGACGAGGAAGTTGAGGCCGTCGGCTTGGAAAAGCAGGGTGAGGGTCTGGCTCTGCACGGTCTTGAGGTTTTCGAGGACGGAGATGAAGGTGTCGAGGCGGGAAAGCGTGGCGAACACAATGGTTTCCATTATAGCCCGGGCGTTAGCGTCTTCGGGTCCTTAGCGCAGTAAATATGACGGAAATTCCTGAGGAGGCGTCCTCGCCCTCCCACTCCAGCTCCTACCTGTCCACTCCCCACGACCCTGCAGCGCCCCTAGCTGTCCCCCGCATCAGTTCCCTGGTTTCCTTCCAAGCCGCACCGCTCAAAATGCACCAGTCCAACCTCAGAAACATGACGATTACTCGAGACATCGCCGCCACTCGCAAGGAAAACCAGGCAGAGCCCGCCAAAGCCCCGTTTCTGCCCATCCTGTCCCTCTCCCACCCAGGCCGCCGCTTCTGGGACCTCTTCATAATGGCCCTAGTGACGTACAACTGCTTTTACATCCCGGTGGCAGTGGTCTTTCGCCCGGAAGCCGTGTATTCCTGGTACATTATACTGATCAACTCCTTTGTTAACGTCGTTTTCGCGATGGATGTACTGATTTCCTTCCGATTTACCTATATCGAGGGCAAAACAGGCGACGAAATCGCTGATTCTCGCAGAATTGCCAAGCATTACGTCCTTAGCGGGGCTATTTTGGTGGATATACTCGCTGCTTTGCCTATAGAAATGATGGATTACGCCAATACGGGCAGGGACAACGGCTGGATGCTACTCAAACTCGTCAAAACGGTGAGGCTCTTCGGACTCAGCAAGGTGCTGATGTTCTGGAAAACCACGGAATCGACCAAGTTGGTGGTGAAACTGGCGGGAATGGTGCTGTTCCTGACCATGTATATCCACTCAGCGTATAGGATTAGCAACTGGAACTATATTTCAACACTTAGAAGCCTGCTTCTGGTTTATGATAACCAAGCAAAGGGAAATCTACTTCCGCCCAGTGAGTGGATGTACTCAGAAGAGCACGGCGCCCTCTTCGAAGCCAGTGCCTTCAAGCAGTACGCAATGAGTCTGTACACGTCCATATTTATGCTGAATTCGGGCCTCAGACAGAGTGGGAATTACTATATGGCGCGAATATGCTGATATTCGGGCAAATCGTGCAGGCGATTTTGTTCGGGGAGATGACAGTTGTGATGTCGAACTTGAGCCGGAAAAGCATAAAAATGGACAATATTCAGGACTCGGTGAATACGGCAATGGCGAATATGAAGCTTTCCAAGGAGTTACGCATAAAAGTCAATGACTTCCTCATAGCTTCTCACGGGTCCTTAGACCGGCAATCGGAATTCGAGCAGTTTTTCAAGATTTTGTCTCCTTCCTTGGAAAGGGAGGTAAATGCGTTTATATACAAGCCAATAGCGGAGCAAAACGTGCTTTTGATGGGAAATCAGGACTTGGCGGACTTCGTCCTGCACCACCTTTCCAACCTCTTCTGCCAGCCGGAGCAGGAAGTCGTCACTCAGGGCGACGAGCCCAGAGGCCTGTATTTCATCGCAAACGGGAAATGCGAGGTGGAGATCCTCAACGAGCACAAGCAGTCGCATCGGGTGAAAGTGCTGGAAAAGGGACAACACTTTGGGGAAGTCGCGCTGATTTACCATACGATTAGGACTGCGACTGTGAGGACGCTTACGTATGCGAGTATTGCGAGTTTGGATAGGAAGGACTTTGGGATGATGTTGGAAAAGTTCCCGGATGTAGGGACGTCTTTAAAGCAGGTTTCTGCTCGATACAAAGACAGTTGGAAGAAGTTCCTGAAGACCACCCTTTCTCGCTGCCCCTACTTCTCCAGCCTCTCCTCCAAGCACATGGACGACCTGATCTACAGTCTCCCCACCGAGCGCTTCAGCCCCAACGACCACTTATACGACCTGGAACAGGTCGTGACCAAGGCCTACTTCCTCCTCGAAGGCAAGGTGGAGACCTATTTGACAGTGGGAGACTCGAAGCTGGGGAAAATTAAGATGAACCAGGACGTGCCTATCGCGAAGTCGAATATGCAGAGTGAGAGTGAGATAGACCGCTGGCAGTCCTTTCAGATGCGGCCGTCTAATAGACGGATTACTATAAAGCGGAAAGGACAGATTGGCGTAACTGTGGAGAAACTGCCTTTGGATGAGCTGGGAATGGGGGCAGTGCTTTGCTCGGAGTTGCTGCTTGTAGGCGGGAAGGCCGCTTTTAACTGCAAAGCGGTTGAATCCACTACAGTCCTCGCACTCACTACCGAACTCCTAGATAAAATCTGCAAGCGGAACCATGCAATCAAGCAAGAAGTCGAGAAAAAGCGGAAATCTCTAATAAAAATCGACTCCTTGTCCAGACAGCCAGTGCTTGCAGTGCCCTTTCTGGACTACGAAAAGTCCTTTAAGTACGAACCTGTCTCTGCAACTCCAGATTTGTGGGCGACTCGCAAGAAAATCAAAGCCTTAGTACTCCGGAAATTGATGAACAAGCGGGAAAGTCGCAAGAAAGGAGTTCCGGACATGCACACAATGGTGCTGAAAATGAAGGCTATCATTGTGGCTGAGGAAAGTGGGAACTTCGAACTAGCGAAGCAAATCGCGATAGGCCAAGTTTCTCCCGAGGCTATAAATGCCTTTGATCTGCTTACTGCGGTGGAGATACAGAATCCGCTGTTGACGCAGTTTGCACTGAAGGCGAAAGAGGTGGAAAGTGTCATGAGTCTGATACAGAAGCACTATGTGGAGATGGGCGGGAAGTGTACGGAGAGTATGAAGGAAAGTGCGGATTTGCAGAGTCAGGTGCAGGAAATGAAACAAGTCTTGACATCTGTGAGTCTGCGTCTCCATAGTTAACACACTTCCTTATATGCTGTTTCCGCTTTATTTCCTCTGCTAAAGTCTATGCTGAAATAGAAATCTGAGGGATGATTAGAAAATAGTTAGCAGTAAAGTCTTAAATTCCTTGATGTCGATTTCTCCGTCGCCGTTCGCATCTGCTTCTTTCACAAGTTGCTGCCAGACTGCGGAGCCTTCGGCTTCTGGGCCGCCCAGCATTTCCTTCAGCTCCTCCACCGAAATCGTCCCACTCCCATCCTTATCAAACATCCTAAACGCCGCCTCCATATTCTCCTTCGACAGCAGCACATTTTCATTCGTAGTGGCCAGTATGAACTCCGAATAATTGATAAACCCGTTTTTATCCGCATCCGCCTTCTGCATCACCGCCTCCACAGTTTGCCTCGCTTCCTCCAAGGTCATGTTTCGACTATAGGCCGTCACTAGTTCTTCGTGGCTGAGTCTTCCGTCGCCGTCTTTATCGAGCGATTCGAAGACTTGGCGCATGGAGTTGCCTTCGGCTTCGGTGAGAAGTTGGCTGGTGATGAAGGTAAGGACTGCGTGTTTTAGCTTGGTTTCAGCGCGGAAGACGCGGAGTTTCTGGAGAGATGTCAACACTTCGTGCTGGCTGGGGTCGATGTTGGTGTACTTGAGCAGCCAAGGGTCTCGCAGGGCTGCTTGGGCGGATATCCGCTCGGAAGTGTCCAAAACCAGCATTTTGCGGATAAGCGCTTTGGACTCCTCAGAAACCTGGTTGAATTCCCTATGGTTGAAGTTGTATATCCCAGTTCGCACTTTCCTCATTATCTCCGCATCAGTTTTCCCTGTGAACGGCGGATACCCAGACAGGAAAATATACAGCAACACCCCACAACTCCACACGTCACACTTCTCATCATAGCTCATATTCAGCACTTCCGGGGCTATGTAGTACGGAGTCCCAAGCCTCTTCTTCAACTTCGTCTCATTATCAAACAAACACGAAGTCCCAAAGTCAATAAGCTTGATATTGACCTCTCCAGCCACTGTGGGCTTTTCCACGAGGAGGAGGTTTTCGGGCTTGAGGTCTCTGTGGACGATGCTGTTGAGGTGGCAGTAGGTCACTGCGCTGAGGACTTGGTACATTATGCGGGCGGCTTCGGGCTCGGTGAGGTGGCCGGAACTCACGATGTAGTCGAAGAGCTCGCCGCCGGTGAGGTACTCGGAGACTACGTAGTAGCGCTGTTGGTCTTCGAAGAGCTCATAGAGCTTCAGGATGTGCGGGTGGTCAAGCTTCGCCAGCAAGTCCACTTCCTTGATAAACTTGGACACTCCCCCTGGACTTCTCTCAGCCTTCAGCTTATCAATCTCCTTCACGGCTCTTTTCTGCTTCGTTACTTTGTTCTCCACCAGGTAGACCTTGCCATAGGCGCCCGCTCCCAGCTCCTTCAAAGTCCTGTAACTCTGCGTGTAGCAGCCCTCGTGGTACTGAATGAACTGCCCCACGCTGAACTTCAGCCCTCGCACCTCGGGGGACTCGACGAAAGGGAGGACAGGCGACAGACTGATGTGGCTAGGGTTGGAGGACACGTCCATAACGTTAGTCGAGTTCTTGCTTGCAGCGCCACAGCCCATATCGCGAATTATCAACGGTAAATAATGGAAAAGCGAAGATGAAGTCGAGAATTAGCTATAAGTACCGTAGGATCGCATTTCCTGCGGCTAGCAGGCCTAACTGCCTAGGCCCAGCCACTTATTTGAACTTTTAACTTTTGGGAATGTGACGAAACAGGCAGGGGTCAAGATCGATATATAGCAAAAAGCCACTTTCCACAGACAAAATCATAATTCCCCCTAAAATCCCATGAAATCCTAGTCCTATTTGCATATTCCTTTTATCAAAAGTGTTAAGTCTGCCCTGAACCCGCTATTTTCAACAGCAGTAGTGTCTTCGTTTCCCGCAGCTCTGCTACTTCCGCCTTCGAAAGGACTATTTGCTTCGCACAGTCCTGTATACAGACCTGCAGCTGAGCTTGCGAGTGCAGTGCAGAGGGCAGACTGCTGGAAACTGCTTGGAGTGCAAATAGCTCGGATTTGAGGCTTTCAAGGCTTAAAACTGAGGCTTGGAGGTCACTTTTTAGGCTGAATTCGCTTCTAAATAAGGCTTCCAGTTCGGATTTCACATTTTCCGAGCCTAAAAATTGGTCTGAAATCGCGTTTTTCTGCTCATTTAATAGTTTTTCGAGTTTTTCTTTGGTCGAATCGGTTTTTTGTGCTAAATCCTCATATTCTGCAGCCAGGGAGCGATTTTGCAGGTCCAATTTGTCGATTTCTTTCTCCTTTTCCCATACTTTTTGTGCCAATTTCTCCTCAATTGTCCTGGTTTGCAGGCTTTCCTGCTGCACACTTCTCATACTTTCGCCGATTTCCTCCATTAGAGCCTCCAAATCTGTCCTTTCGTCACTCAGTTTTTGGCATTTTATTCGCAATTGGGTTAATTTATCTGAAATTCCGGAATTTCTGCACTCTAAATCAGTGTTTTCTTCGCTTAAATTTTCAATTTGGCCTGAAAACGCGGAAATTTCGGATTTTAGCTTAATGTTGTCTGAGCGAATTTGTGCAAATTTCAGCTGAAATTGATTTTTTCCTGCTATTTCTTCAGTTAAAATGCGATTTTGCCGGTCTAATTGAAAGCGGAAATCTTGCAATTTGCCGTATTCTGCGAAAAGCGCTGCATTGGCCCTCTCCACAGCGATAATATCGTCACTTCTCACCTTCGTTTGGCCCAGATATCGCCGTAAATCAGACATTTCCTCTGCTAAATCTTCTCTCATTCTTAAGGATTTCTGTATATCTTCTCGATTTGAACTCAAATATTGCCCGCTTTCAGGACTAGCCAGTCCGCTTGAATCTAGCCGGCTGATTGCGGCCTTCAGTCCTTTTTCTCGCTCAGTAGTGCTGTCCACTGCAGTTTTAAGCTGGGTACAGGCCTGCCGGCCCCTCCGTTCTATCCTCCCTTCCAGATAGTCCGGAACAGTCCCGGCAAAGCCTGACTTACTGGCTTGGCTTCGTACGGCTCTTTCCAGGACTGCGATTTCCCTTCTTTGAGCTTCGCAAAGGAGTGCTTCGGAGCCTAGGTCTGTGTGCAGGACGTTTGTGCAGTTCGTGGCTTCTGAAAGCTGCCTGCGGAGGGCGGGAACGAGCTCTTGGAGCTGGGTGTGGGTGAGGGGCGCGCTGGGCAGTGGAAAGCGGTAGAGCCCTTGCAAGGGCAGTTCTATGCCTTCCCAGCTTTGGAACCTTTCTAAGTCCGCCAGCCTGGTGGCCTGCTCCGCTGCTTTCCTACGCAGGGCCATCAGCTCCGTCGCTGCCATTAGCCCGTTCAATTGTTGCCTATAGGCGCCTCGCAGTCTCTATAATCTATTATGACGGCCGATAGACGCGACCACGGCTTAGTTCACCTAGCAGACGACCTGCTTTTCCTGCTTTTCGAGTACCTGCCTGTGTACGACCTTTTCCACAGTGTGGACTTGGTCTGTCACCGCTTTGGCAAGTTAATTCGAGAGTCTGCGTTCATATCTCAACTTGCACAGAGGAAATCAGGGATTTGCAAGTGCATCCCGAAGGACTGGCTCAAGCTACTGCACCGAGAACTGGTCCAAACGGAGCTAAATCCTGAGGAATTGCTGCAATTCGAAGGCGCTTTCACCTCTATTGACTGCTACAAGCGCCAAGCCAGGTACCAAGTTGACAACCTGTTTTCGTACAGTCCGTCACTGTTCATTGCAGCCGACCAGACTCAGAGCTTGCTTGCGAAGGCCTTGTTCACTGGGGTGTGTGACTGCAGGGCGATGTTCAAGGAGGAAGTGCATGAGGATGTGCTGTGGGCGCAGCAGTTTGAAATCCCGGCCAGGTACAGGACTGCGAAGCTGCTGGAGGATAACTTTCTCACCAATAAGTCTAGTCGCCGTATATTGGAAGTGTATCAAGGCAATGAGTTCAATACAAGTGGGGAAATGGCTCTGCTTCTCGCACCTCCTGAGACTACAACTCCACTAGTGGTCAAAGTGGCACTTATCAATAAGATTGGTGTGGGACGACCTAACTTTACGGCTCACCCTGTCCGGACCTTATTAATATCCACCCGACTTCCCACCTCCAACTTCGCAGATATAAAGTCCTTTTCTCGTCTCGACTCTCCCGAAAAGGTGAAGAAATGCACCGATCTGCGAATCGAGAAAATCCACACAAACAGCGATTCCACGATAATCGAATTCGAGGGGACGGAAGGCCCTTTGCTCTGGGTGCAGTTCAGCGACTTTCTACTAATTCAGACCGAAGTCGCACTGCAGGCGAGACGCAGAGCCACTCAGTTGGAAGTGCTGATAATCGACGCGGAGGACAGGAAAGGGGAATTCGGGGGAGGGGAAAAGGGGGTGGCGATTTGCTACGTAGTGACGGCTGGGTGGGCGGTTGAGAACATAGGCGGGTGATGGGAATAAGCCCAGTTGTCCATACGAACAATTAATACAGCAGTTATAGGACTAAATGGGTTAACTAGTCTGAGGGAGCGCCTAGTTCCTTCATGATGGACACGCTGGCGCTGGCTCCAATGCGGGTGGCGCCGGCGTTGACCATTGCCATGAAGTCGGCGGCCGTGCGGACACCGCCTGCGGCCTTGACGCCAATTGTAGGCCCCACTACGCCTCGCATTAGAGCGATGTCGGCGGCTGTGGCGCCTGATGCTGCGAAGCCGGTAGAAGTCTTGACAAAGTCCGCACCCCCCACAGCCGTCAGCTGACTAGCCAAGAACTTCTCCTCCTCAGTCAACAGCGCGTTCTCAATGATGACTTTCAAGATAGCGCCCTGGCTGTGCGCGAGTTGCGCCAAAGCCTTGATTTCCTCTAGCACCAACTCTCTGTTCCCTGACTTCAGAGCGCCGATGTTAATCACCATGTCCAGCTCCTGAGCTCCGAGCCGCAGGGCGTCTTCGCTCTCTGCGATCTTTGTGGCGGTTGTATTGGCTCCTAGCGGAAACCCTATGACCGTGCCTACGAGCACAGGCGTGTCCTTGACCAAAGAAGCCGCCAGGGCGATATGGCAGGGGTTGATCATGACCGAGCAGAACCCAAAGCGAACAGCCTCCGCACACAACTTCCGGATCTGCTCAGGAGTGCCGTCAGGCTTCAGCAAAGTGTGGTCGATGAGCTTCGCTGCACTCTGCCAGTCCAGCGCCTTGGGAGTTTCTGCCTCCGCCATAGGCTTTATATGGGCGATTCCAGCGCCATCTGCTAGTGAGATAGGACGAAGGATGTTTAAATGGATGGGCTGGAGTACACCTTGAATCAGCTTGGATGGATGAAACCGGCGTCCAATTGGACCATATATGGCCAAAGCCATCACTTTGTATATATAAAACTGACTCTTGACTAATTCGCCTAACTCTCAATTTACTTCTACTTTGATAATGCACTGTGGGAAAGCAGTATGCTTTCCGGGTAGAGAGGAAGGAGCAAATAGTCGAATAGAAATGTCTCGACGGTCTCGGAAGGTAAGAAATGAGGAATCGAAGCCGCCGCTATGCTAAAAGAGAGATTGCAGGCTGAGTGTTCCCTTGTGAGAGTCGCGGAAATGAATAATCCGCGAGCAGACAATTAGCCCTCATATGCAATTAAGGTGAATTTAGCCTGTAGCAGCTGAAGAAAGCTTGGAAGCATTCGCCAAGTCCTCCCAAATAATAACACACCTATCCAAAATCCGCTTTCCGAGCCAATATCGTAGTGAAAGCCAGAGCTGCATTTGATCAAGCCGCTTAGGCGGGAATGGCTATTAATGAGGTTCAATTGGCGGGAATGCAGTCTGTGCGGTGTGATAGTGACTATTAACTCCATTGGAATTTGCTGAGGGCCAAGAGCCTATGAGATCTCACAGCTATGCATAGTGGACTGCCTGTGTTTAGAGGGAGCTGGTTAGGAGGAGCAATGGTGGGGACAGAGTAGAGTAGTCCGCAGGAAGGCATTTAGCAATAGAGTAACAGACTAAAGAAGTCTCAATAGGCAAATCGACGCTTTCCACCTATATAAATGAAGAGACTCGCAGACCCAGTAGCAGAAGACGCCCGCTCCGCCCTCTTCCTCGCAAAGGCAACCTCCACCCAGCTCAGCAAAGCCGCCAAGTCCCACAAGCAGCAAAGCAAACTCAAATTCCACCAATTCCAATACATCCACACCGCCCGCGACCTGACCCTCAAAAGCAAGCAGGCAGAGGAGGACTTGAGGACTTGGATAGGGGACAAAGCTGCTGCTGAGGGCTGGACTGAGCCTGGGAAGATGCTGGCGGAACTGGGACTGGGGATGGAAAGGGAGCAGAGGTCTGTTTGGTATCAAGTGAATGGGGCGAAGGAGCTGGTTGATAGCGTAGTTCGCTTGAAATCGGCTGGTGAGACCAGCCCCATCCTCACATCCAAAGTAGCAGAGGTCGCCGCCCATTTAGACGAAGTGAAGGACTTCCTCTCCTCCGCCCACCTCCAAGCCCAAGCAACCGCCTTAGAAGCCGAAATCCGCTCTTTCAACATATCAGATTCAGACCCAAAGCCTGACTTTACAGTGTCCTTCCCAAGTGGCTCAGTGCCTGGGTACTTTTTAGACAGACTAGATGAAGGGCAGATTAAGGCGGAGTATGAGAGGGCTTGCAGCCTTGTAGATGCACTCTTCGACACTCAACTGAGTGCATTGAAAGACAAGGAAGTCGCGAATCCTTGGCCGGAAGACGCTGCAAGTCGCTTTGAACATATCCACAGGACCTATGTGAAGGAAGGCAAGCCTCGAGAGCGCTACTTCGAGCGTCTCTTACTCGAGTTCCCCAGCCTTACAAGGGAGGACTTAGACGCCCAGGATAGGGTGGTCGAAGCTCTGCGCTGGGCAAAAAATAGCAGAAAAAACCTCCAATTAGACTGGGAGAGACACCGCAAAGCCCTCCAGGCCTCTGCAGACGCTATGCTCAGTGCAGAAATCGCGAAACTGCAGGAAAAGGCGAACCGAGATGCTGAGTTTTTGGAGCAGGAGCAGAAATTGGTGAGGATAAATCAAGAGTATGCGGCTAGAAATGCGGAATTCCAGGCGAAATTGGCAGTGCAGAGTGAGGCGCAAAGGGCGAAGGAGGCGCTGGACCAGGCAGAAGCAGAGATGAAGGACAGAGCCAGGCTGGAGTATGAGCGGAAAAGGAAGGAAACAGCGGCAGGTTACCAACAAAGGAAGGCCAAAGAGCTGGAACAGCTAAAAAGCGCACAATTGACTCAGGAAGCCCGGGCAGCGGAAAGGAAAAAAGCCGAAATCGAGCGAAATCGTGGGAAAGTGCAGGCAAAGCGAGAGTCGGAAATGAGGAAAATCAAGCAGAACCTCGACCAAAGGGCTCAACGGCAGGAAGCTGCCGCAAGCTCTAAAGTGCGCATAGACACTGCAATCGCTGCTTACAGCCATATTCCAAAGGTAGACCTGGACAGAGCCAGGGTGCAGCAGCCCACTCAGTCCAAACTCGCGAAGAAGGTCCTTAGAGACCCGACTGATGCTGCAGTGCTGTACAAGCAAACTGGGTTCACTGCTGAGAGTTTAATGAAGGACATGCGCTACCGCCTCTCCGCCGCCCTGACAGAAGCAGGCCTCGCAGGCACTGAGTACGGCAAGCGAGTGATCAGGGAGGCGCCCCCTGCTATGAAGCCCCGCAGTGACATGCTTTCTACCTACCAGCACCTTTGATATTAGACTTTCGTGTAGTAAAAGCGGAGGAAGGGGCCGCAGGTGTTGCACTGGCCGTTGGGGTACTCTCCGGGGTCCAGTTCCCTGCACTCGTTGAACTCCCAGGCGTCTCCACACGAGGAAAACCAAAGGTCCGGCCGCTCAAACGAATTCCCCCGAAAGAGAACAAACAAGCCCGCCCTCACACAAGACAGCTTGACTTTGACCGTGCACTGGCCTTCGAACTGGTAGGGCTGGGCCAGAACCACGTCCTGAGCCACTGTATTGCCGCCTAGCACAGCTACGTTGCTTTCTGCGTATTTGGGCTCTCCGCGGGCGGTGTCTCCGTCGTATATCTTGATGGAGTCGATAATTACGGGCGTGTTCGGCTCTGCGGGGCAGGAAAACATGAATCCGAGCAAGTTGACTCGCTGGAAACTGCCTAAAATGATGGTTTCCACCGGGTTTTTGCGCTGGTCCACGAACCACCCCTTGTTACTCTTCATATCCTCCACTATCTGCGTGCCGAGCGCTGGAATCACACTGGGGAACAGCACAACGCAGTGGCAAGTGCCAGTGAAGGGCGCTAGTTCAGTGTAAGTGACCAGATCGCTGGACCCAACCCGCATGGCACTGCCCAGCAGCGGCCTTCCATCCTGCGTAGGGACGTAATTCGGCCCATAGTACACCTTTTCCGCCTCTGGTAAGTGAGCCTGGCTGAGGACCAAAGCCGCCTCTCGGCCGTCAAACTGCATTCCGTCCACTGGACAGGTGAGAATCAGCCCGTTTTCTGTCATGTATTTAGCACAGTTGAGACAAAGTTCGTGGGAAGCGCCTGTGCACTTGAGCCGGAAGTAGTGGCCGGCAGCCGTGGAATAGTCGTTTCTGCAGTGCAGACAGACTGCATTTGCAGGCCAGCCAGCAGTTAGACTGCGGGAAATCTCGGTTTGGAGCTCGAAGAAGAGGTCGATGACCTGTCTGGCTTCACTGTTCTGCAGGCGAAGACGGTAAATGTCGAGGTTTTGGGGAGTGAGGTGGACGGAGGGTATGGCTTTTATCATTTTGCGTGCGTGTTCCAGCAGGACTTGCACGATTTCCTGCATGCCTCCGGGCGGCAGTTGGATCCACTGGAAGAAGCCGTGGGTGTTGTCAGTGATGCAGGCTTTGTGCTCTTCGGAGCAGGCGAAGGCCGGCCCTTGGAGGTTGAGCCAAGTGATTTCTCGCTCACAGTTGGTTGATAGACACCGAATAGGCGTGTAGAACTTCTCCAGCTCCGCGATCATATTCTTCGTCTTCATCTTGCCCTTGCGAATGTTGTCCCTCGTAATAGGGGACAGGTTCATCTGATCACTCATATGCAGCATCACTTCCTGCAGGCGGAACTGCACTTCCTGAGAAGCCAGCTCGATAGGCTTTTCAGTCTCGCAATACAGCTCTAGATGCCTGTTTAGGCAGTTCTCACACAAAGCGACTATATGTGCCAGGCAGAAGTGAGCGGCCAGGGCTTCTTTGTGTTGCGAGCAGGGCACTTCTATGCCTTCCACTAGGTCATGCAGTGCGTAGTCAATGCTCAAAAAAGCATCCTGGGCCACCTGCACGCCACAGTGAGTGAGAGGGCCTGCAGCCTGTTGCTTGCACTGAGAACAGACACAGTGGCCGCAGGGGAATTGGTGAGGCTTGCGGGCTTGGGAGGTGAAGGGGAAGTGGCATAAACAGCACTGCAAAGCCGATATGTCCATTATTTGCCTTTCCCACTGAAATGACTCTGCATTTTAGGGAACTCGCGTAATCGTCCGATTTCCCTACAGAAACTCTTCCTTTCTAAAGGATTCCACAACTCAATGTTACCCAAACTCCCATTTCTTACTATATTCTCAGTAACTCCTGCATGGATAATTCCTCTCTCATCGCTGGGCGCTACCGCCAAGGCAAGAAACTGGGCAAAGGGTCATTCGGGGAACTTTACGCTGCTACGGACCTGGAAACCAATCACGAAGTGGCCCTCAAGCTCGAGCCTATCCGAAACAAGCACCAAACACTAGTGCAAGAAGCTCGCGTTTTGAGGGATTTGCAGGGTATATTGGGAGTACCAGTAGTGCACTGGGCGGGCGTGAGTGCGGACTTCAACGTAATTGTGCTGGAGCTGCTGGGGGCTTCTCTAGAAGACTTGCTGACTGTGTGTGGACGGAAAATCGGGTTGAAGTCGAGTATACAGCTGGGGGAGCAGATGATTAGGAGGGTGGAAAGTGTGCATGAAGGGCACTACCTGCACAGAGATGTGAAGCCGGAGAACTTCCTTATGGGCCTGGGGAAGCGAACAGAAACACTGTATATCATCGATTTCGGCCTCTCCAAGCGCTACCGAGACCAGAAAACGCACCAACACATTCCCTACAAGGAAGGCCGCAGCCTCACAGGCACAGCCCGCTACGCATCTATCAACGCCCACGCAGGCATTGAACAGGGCCGCAGAGACGACTTAGAGTCTGTCCTGTATGTGTTGATTTACCTGATGAGAGGCAACTTGCCCTGGCAGGGCATTGTGACCAAGACAAAGAATGAGAAATACCATAAGATAATGGAGGTGAAGATGGCGGTGCCACTAGACCGGCTGTGCACAGGCTGTCCCAGGGACTTGGAGCAAATGATAACCTACGTCCGCGGCTTGAAGTTCGACGAGAAGCCGGACTACGACCGACTGGTGAGGGGTTTGAAGCACGTGGCTGCCCGGTGTTCTCTCATCCTGGACAGGACTTTCCAGTGGGAAACTCCCAACAGACGCCGCTCTCACTCCGACATAGCGTCTGTCGGACTAACGCAGAAGCGACGGAATTCCAAGAGAAAGCGGGAAGAGACGCTCCTAAGGAGCAAAACGACAGAGAAGAAAGTGCCGATCCCCGCTCCATCAGAGGACATGACTCCCCGCGGCAAGCAGTGCTGGCCCAGACTCAGTGCCAAGGCTCGAGTCAGTATTGATGAAATCCGGGGAACGCAGGTGCCCAGCACTAGCTCGAATTCCTGTACTATAGCCTAAGTCCACTATAATATGGTTGCAGTGAGGACCTATAGCCTTGCAGTGACTCTGCTTGTGACGGTCGCTGGCCTTGGGTATGACACGATAGGGGAATTGATTCCCTTTGAGGAGCCTGCGATCCTGGCTTCAGTCCCCAACATAGGCGAATACGCAGACTACACTTTCCGCTACTGGACCACAAATGCAATCCCTGCAGGGGGGTACATGGTAGTGACCTTCCCACAGCAATACCAAAGTGGCCTCGGCATAGCAGGCAACCCTGTATGCACCGGGGGTCCCTGCACTCTCAGTTTCCTCACTGTAACTGTTACTTTGGATGCAGGCTGCGGAGTCAGCCAAAACTGCCAATTCTCAATACTGGCGCTCAAGAACCCTAGCACTATGGGAGGCACTGGTCCCTTCGTGCTAACTTCCTATGCAGGAGTGAACATTGTCGATACCAATGCAGTCTTCGGAGTGGTGGGGATTGCAGGGCCCATCACATCTCTCACCACTGGCAGTGTGAATTTCGCAGCAGGTGCGAGTAACTACGCAGGCGAAGCCGCTACTTACGACATCTACTTGAGGAGTGCGACTCCCCTCTACTTGGGCACTTGGATTAGAGTCACTATCCCTGCGGATGGATTCGGCTTTATTCCAGTGCCTATATCGCAGCTAATCGCCCTCGACGGGTCCTATCTCCCTGGCATCATATCCTGCACTTACAGCAGCTATAAACTCACGATCCAAGGCATGTCCTCTCAAATCCCAGCGGGCACTGACATCGGCATTCGTGTCACAGGCTCAAATCCGCAGCGCCAAGGCAATACCGGCACTTTCACCATAGAAACGGGCAAAGGCGGCACCTCAGTCGTTTACTCCCGCAGGTCCGGCATCAGCGGACTCTCTATCAACGCTGGGCGCCTCTCAGGTGTGAGTTTAGCCCCTGTGAGCAGCACAGTCCTACTCACAATCGGGGAAATCGTGCAATATACGCTCAAATTCACCCTGTTTAATGAGGTAATTGCAGGTGGGAAGATAGTGATAACCTGCAGTTCGACCTTTAATTTGGACGGATTGACCAATTTGTGGTTGAATTCGGGACTGGTGGACCAGAGTCTGACGCAGCCGTTGACTTTGACGTACTCGATTCCTACGAAAATACTCACAATCACAGGTTTCGGCACGTACAAAAGCGGGGAAATTTCCCTAAATTTGGAAATGAAGAACCCTGTGTTTAGTGGGAAAACTACTCCTCTGCTGATTCAGTCCTTCCGTTCCGACAGCACGACCCTAATCGACCAAGACCTGGTCTCCGCCTACGTGACAATCCTGTCCACAGGCTGTCCCACCCTTTCCCCATCCTACCTGACACTCAACATAGCCAGCGGGCTCAACTTCAACCTAAAGATCAACATCCAGTCTGGAGTGACGATTCCCGCGCAGGGCTTTATACAGGTAAGGGTGCCGGCTGGCTTTGGCACTAGTCCGGGGACTGTGAGCTGTCTGGCTACTCCGCTCTTTGTGGCTACGGACGTGGCCGCTTGCTCGTATACCGGGAGAGTCGTCACTTTGCAGTTGTTTGTCAATACGGTTTTGGTGCCTGCTGGAGTGGGTACGTTTAATGCGAATGTGCCAGCGTCGTTTCAGATAATGACAGGCCTGACAGCGCCCACCTCAGCAGGCGCCTATGTATTTGAGGTGTCCACTTACGACACCACAGGCACTAATTTGCTAGAAAGCGGCACCTGCACAGTAATTATCACCGCTAATCCCTTCGCCTCCGCTTCAGTTTCCTCCCTGCACAGTCTCCGCAACAATCCCTCCGTCCTTTCCTTCGCATTCACCCCTCTGCTCCCTGTCCCAGCCAGCCAAACCCAGTCTATCCCCACTGGTACGGTGGGTGGAATTGAACTGCAGCTGCAGACTATGGATGTGAGCGGTCGTCTGCAGTTTGCACTGGACTTGGGATTGGGACTGGGACTGAGCCAGGGAAACACGCTGCCGTGCTTTTCAGGGGCGGGAATAGTGGGAAATGCTGTGGGGTTGACGTGCACACTCACCACGAAGCCCGCCAGTCCTTCCTCTGCACTCAACTTATACATCACAGTCACCAACTTCGAGACTATTGCTTCAGGGAAAGCCGTAACCATCACTTTCCCAGGGGTCTATAACCCACAAACCTCCGGAGCAGCTCCCACCCTCAAAATAACCACTTACTCAATCACTAACCGTATTCGACTGAACCTGAACACAGCCACTGTATCACTTACTCCAGTTCCTTCCCTTACAGGTGGCGCAGTCATGTCCGCTGCAGTCTTCACTAGTAGCAGTGCCACTATTTCGACTGTTACGACCCTTACAGGCACGATCAACCCCGTCACTTTCTGTGCTGCGGCTCAACTCATGATTCTATTCCAACCTACGCACGGCAGTGGCTACTGCCAGCCTGCAGTGATCAACTCCCCTCAGTCCGTGACAGTGAACGCAGCCTCCTACCCAATCACTTGCTACCCAGGCGCTGACATCCTGGTAGTCGATATGGCCGCTGCACTGGCTACAGGCCTACAGCCCTTTGTCCTGACCAACCTAGTGAACCCTGACACTGTGCCGAGTGCCAGTGACCAAGTCACGGTGTACACGATTAGTGCGGGGGCAGTGGGAGATGTCATTACTTACACTAATGCACTGCCTGCGCAAGTCGCAGGAGCCTTTTTGACGGCTACTTTGACGCCTTCGACCTACTTTTCAGGTGCTGCGCATGTGACTTATACAGTAAATCTGCAGTTTGCGCACACAGTGCCTCAAGGCGGCAGCATCGTCATATCTTACCCAGGCATTTTCGTGTTCCAGAACAGCAACCCAGTGCCTTACTGCTCTCTCCCAGGCTTCATTGCGGCTGCTGTGGGGTCTCTCACCTGTGTGGCTTACTCCAATTTGGTCACTATCAAGGGATTTGCGGCTATTCCGCCTTCGAGTCTGCAATGGACCATCATAGGGGTGAAACACCCCAGCATTGGCACTTCCTCAGGCTCCTTCCTCCTCTTCACTCAGAGCGCTGCCAGCCTCGTAATAGACCGCGTGACTCTGCCAGGCTTCAACTACCAAGGCAGCTTCGCAGCAGGAGTACTGAGTGTGGCCTATATCCTGCCTTCCCCTAACAACGCAGGCGCAGTGGCGGAGTACATCTTCCAATTGACGCCCAATAACGCTATTGGGAAGGGAGGCTCTGTGGTCGTGCAGTTCCCTTCTAGTCAGTACCCCAGTCTGCCTACGCCTCCGGCTTGCAGGGTGAGAGGTGCTTTCAGCACTTTTACGAGTTGTGTGACGTCTGGTACAACTGTTACTGTCACTTTGAATGCAGACTGCGCGGCTTCTACCTTCGTCCTGTCGCTATTCGGCATTACGAACCCCCTTGTAACCGGACCTACTGTGCTGTTTACAATATCTACAGTGTATGACGGAGTAACGCTTGATGTCAGTGGAGTGTCAGTCACAAGTACTCTAACAGCCCAGGCAGTAATCAGTTCCATTGCTCCTGTTTTACAGGTCAATCGAGTAGATTTCTCCCCTAAAAATGAAGGGGAAAAGTCGACCTACGTCTTTACTCTCACACCTTCAGTGAGTATCGCTAGTTCCAGTCTGCTGGTAATCACCTTTCCCCCCTCTTATGATAAGAGGCTGGGCGATGGACTGCGCTGCTGGGCTACAGGCCTGGGAGGCAATCTCAGCTGTGTTGTGGTTTCCGCCTTTCAACTGCAGGTGCAGGGAAATGACCCATTTACAGCCTGCAGCACCTGCCAAATCGTCCTTACTGTATACGGCATTCTAAACCCCCAGAAGTCGCCGACCAGCAACACCGGGCAATTCCAAGCCGGGACTCTCGCAGGCGTCCAGTACTTAGAATTCACCTCCCAGGCAGCAGCCCTAGACCTCCTCCCTCCACCCTCCCTCAACACCCTCAACAACCTCACCCTAGACAACTACGACTCTAGAGCTGCCAACAGCATGGTGTTTAACATGACTCTGACACTCACTATCCCTATGGCGAGTCATGGAGGTGCGGTTTGGGTGGTGTTTCCGCAGGAATATATGTGGGACGGGAGTACTCCTGTGTGCAGTTCTTCGAGGTATTGGGCTGGCGGTGCTCCTATTTGCAGTTTGTACTTCGACACTATCAAAGTGACAGGGTCGGTTACGGACTTTGTTGGACTACTGCTCGTTTCTTTGCTAAATGTCCCCAACCCGCAGCAGCAAATGACCGCCCGAAGCATCATAGTGAAGACCTACGACGGCTTCAACTCCAAAATCCTCGACAGTACCTACATCAACCTGAGTCCCACCTCCTTCTCCTACACCTTCCCAGGCCCTCTCATCACTATAAACCAGGACAGGGACATTGCAGTGCAAAGGGGCACTGCTACGCAGCTGATTCCCGTGGAGTTGGTGTCCCCCTGTGCTCTCAACTTGACACTCACGCCCTTGCTGCCTGGACTCACAGTCACTCCGCAGGTGGTGGATATGACGCTTGGGCAGACGGTAGCGTACTTCCGCATTAGTGCAGCTCAGACCACTGCTACGAAGAATTACACTATGGTTTGGACCACTACAGGCGAGGTAGTGCCCCGCTACTACACTCCTTTGCCCAAGCTGGTAGTGTCAGTTGTCAATACTCACATTTACCAGGTCCTTGTCGATGCGATTGACCCTGTGCCGGTCGGAGGGAGGTCTGTCCCTGTGCGGGTTTCGCTCTCGAACCCGCCGGACCTGGATATGACAGTGGCTATGACGCTGGATCCGGAACTAGCAGGGGTGGCTTTGGAGCCTGACCAGTTGCACTTTATGCCTGGGGACTCTCAGCTCTATTTCCGCATAATTGCCACTAGCGCTGCGCGGGCTGGCTCGAGTGTGGTTTCTGTGAGTCTTTCCGGTACCAACGTTGCCTACTACACCCTTTCCTCTACGTCTATTCCCTACTCCCTCGTCTCAGACAGTGGACTCACCCCCACCATGTCTCCCATAGCCACCAGCTACCTGGGGAAGTCCAAAGCCACCCTCACTCTCTCAGGAAACGTCATGGGCACTGTCTACTTCATGTGCGCCCTGGCAGGAACTGCCGCTCCGCCCTTCGAAGAGATCAAAACGGCTGGGCCTGCCCCTCACCTTTCCACCAGAAGTCTGTACGGAAGTGTCTATTTGCACGCTAATAGGACCTCTACGGCCTTGGTAAAGGACCTGATAGCAGCCCGGACTTACACCGTTTTCGGCTACTTGGAAGACTTAATGGGTCGCCAAAGTCCTCTAATCGCCTCCACTTTCCATACCCCGCCTCTCGCCTCCCCTGTGTACACCTCCATTCGCATCAATCAAACCTCGCTCAATGACGTAGAGGTGAGTTTGGCGCTAGAAGCAGTGGGCCTGCTACTGGCCCTGGAGGACTACCGTATGCCCGTGCTGCAAATTGACTCCAGTTCCGCGAGAAATAACATGACTGTGATGACTTTCGCCCTGGTGGACACCCCTTTTTCCGACTCCTACCCGAGTCCTTTGGACTTGGCCAGTTATATCTCGGGGAACAAGTCCAAGTTGGCTGCCCGAATCGCCCATTTCGATAGTCAGTACGACATTTTGGGAGTGACTATCAATAACCCAGAATGCGTCTTCGCCTCTCCACCTGCTATTGGAAACTTCATTAGCGACGCAGCCATTTCCATCTCCGCTTCCCTAGTCCTAGACGGGGAAATTGCAGTGCTCGCAGTAGCGAACTCCTCCAACTCCTCAGTTGCCTACACTTGGCAGGTGGAACTGGCCCTCAGTCCTGCGAACCTCCCTGCCCCGGGCCTGCAGCGCTCTGTGACTGCCAAGTCGATACTGAATGACACGCTCACGGGACTGGCTCCCAGCACGGAGTATGACTTGTACTTCACTTGTGGGAATGCGAACCCTACTTTTGCGGCTTTGCTGCCGGATTCGAAGGTGGTGAAAGTGACGCAAACGACGCAAGCAAGTGGCAAGGAGCAGAAGCTGAATATCAACTGGGGGGCAGTGCTAGTGTGGCCTAGCTTAATCTTGCTCATGTGAGAAAATGTAAATAGCGCCTTATGTTGCTGTGAATTAGCTGAATTAGCTCTGAAATGCTGCTGAATTAGTAGTTTTGGGAATTAAAAGTCGCAAATTGAGCTGGTTAGCTGGCTTAATTGTTCGGAAATAAGTGAAAAAGCTGAATTTGAGCCGAAACAGTTAGTGAAGAAGCGATATTTGTACTTGCGGGTTATTAATAAGCCGCGCTGCTCAGTATAGCGAGCCAAATCTCGAAAAACTGCATAGAAAAGCAAAATCAGCAGCCAAAAGCGTAGTTTCAGTGCCAAAACAGCGGCAAAAGACATGCAAAAGGGCACTAGAGAGACTAAAGGGTAGTAAATGGCAATTTTGGACAGCAAGCGCTAGAGTTTGTGTGATTTTAAGCAAATTTGTGTATGAGCGAAAGGGACGAACTTCTATGCTGCTTAGCGGGTGAACAGCTAATTTCAGTACATCTAAGTCTCTTGCCCAGTCAGAGAGACCCGCAGCTAGTGAGGTGCAGAGCCCGGGACTCAGTCCTAGAAGCGCCGGTTCCCCGCCATTTCTCCCGGTGCCTTAGCAATTTTAAATGCACATCCGCGAGATCGTCCTAGACGGCTTCAAGTCCTACGCCTCGCGCACTGTCATTGGTCCCTTCGACTCCCACTTCAGCGCCATCACAGGACTCAACGGCTCCGGCAAATCCAACATTCTGGATGCCATTTGCTTCGTGCTGGGCATTACCACCCTCGCCTCCGTGCGAGTCAACAACCTGCAGGAACTCATTTACCGCAATGGACAGGCTGGAGTCACGAAGGCGAACGTCACTCTCTTCTTCGACAACACTGACAAAACTCGATGTCCCGTGGAGTACCAGCAGTGCACCGAGATCTCAGTCCGCAGGGAAATTTCCCTCGGCGGGGAGACCAAGTACACCATCAACGGCACTCGCGCTACAGGCGAAAGGGTCAAAGGCTTCTTCCAAAGCGTAGGCCTCAACGTCAACAACCCCAACTTCCTCATCATGCAGGGCAGAATCACGCAAGTTATCCACATGAAACCCGAGGAACTGCTCAGTTTAGTCAGTGAGACCTCCGGTATTAACACGTATGAAGCGGGGAAACGGAAAGCTGTAGCCAAGCTTAACAAGAAACATACACTTTTGAAGCAGATCCAGGACTACTTCGACCATGACTTAGTCCCTAAGCTAGAACGTGCCCGGAAAGAGAAGGAGGAGTACGACGCCTGGGCCCGGGAAAACGACAAATTGCAGGTTTTGGACCAACGCCTGACTTGCCGCAGGTTCCTGGACCTGGCGGCCCAGGCTCAGGAGCTGCCGGAGCTACTGAGAGACATTGGCAATAAGCTGAAAACTGTGGACTTGGAAATGCGCCACTGCGAGGAGGCCATGGGCAAGCACAACGACACTGTGGGGAGACTGGCGAAGAAAAGGACTGGAAACAGCCAGGAAACGAAGGACGAAGAGGAAGCGCTGCAGACGCTCAAAAGAGACTACACCGGCCTCAAAACCATGCTAAACGGCTACAAAGAAGACCTCAAGTCACTCGGCAAAGACGCTAAAAAACTCGAAGAGGAGCTCGCCAAAGGCCGAGAACGGCGTCTCGCCCTCAAGCAGGAAGCCAAAGCAATGGAACTAGAAGAGAACTCCGCCAGCACCAAGCACAAAAACCTCACCGAGGAAGTCACAGACCTGCAGACCAAGCTCGCTGCAGCCAAGGCCGGCACTTCCGTCGACCCTGTCCGCGAACTCGAGCACCGGATCGCCATGAAGAACCAAGACATCGACCGCAAGGACCACGAAATGCTCCAAATCACCCAGCAAATGGACCAGTGCGCGGAGGACATCCGGAAGAAGGAGGAAAACCTGGCCAGGACGAAGGCGAACTCGAGGGAGCAGGTGACTACGGAAGACCTGAAGGCGGAAATCCAGCAGTTGGAGGAAACGATGGAGAAGTATAGAGGGGCAGCGGATGGGTTTGATGGCAGCGATAAGGCTCGCTTGGAGCAGGAGCTGCGGGCGGAACGGGCTGATTTGAACCGATTAGGGTCGAAATACACGCTGGACTACACTGACCCGGAGCCCGACTTCGACCGGTCGAAGGTGAAAGGGAGAGTTATCCGTCTAATCGAAATGAAGGACAGGAACTACGCGAGGGCGTTGGAAGCAGGGTCTAGTGGAGGGCTGTTTTCAGTGGTGGTGGACACTGATTTAACTGCACAAGTCATGCTCAATCGGAAAACCCTGGGAAATGTCCGCTACTTGCCCTTAAATCGCATGCAGCCGAGGACTATCGCTCAGAGCAAAATCGACCGGATCAAGCAGGAGTACGGGGAACAGGTCCACCTCGCACTTAGTCTGGTCAAGTACAAGAAGGAGTACCAGAAGTCAATAGAGTACGTACTCGGCAACTTCTTCGTGTGCACTAATGGAGCCATTGCCAAGAAAATCGCATTCGAGCTGAAGGAGCGGGTAGTTACTATGGAGGGAAGTCTGTATGACCCCTGGGGCAGCATTTCCGGAGGCTATTTCGACCCTGCGGACTCAGACCTAGAGAAAGTCGACCTGGTCATTAAGAAGGAAAAGCGAATTGCGGAGCTGTCGACCCGCCTAGCAGAGCTGGACGAGCGCCAGCGCAGAGCCAGTGCCACTAGAAACGAGGTGAACACCCTGCAAGCCCAGTTAGATGCAAAGAAAAGGCAACTCGCCAACCGGGAGGACCTGGAAAACACCTCCTATGCTGCCAAAATAGCCACTGACTTGGTGGAACTGAGGCAAAAGAAGGGAAACTTGCAAGTTCGGCTGGACCACTTGAAGACGGAAGTGGAGGAAGTGAGGGAGGAGGTGAAGGAAATGGAGAGAGACCGCAGGGAAAGCAAAGGCAAAAGAGGCAGTTTGCAGGGAGAATTTCAGACCAAACTGACTCGCGCACAGGAGAAACTCGAACAAATCAACGGGCGCCTGCGCAGGGCCAAGAAGGAGGTAGCGGAAAAGAACGGGGAATTGGAGTCTTTGGACGGAGAGCTGAAGAGCCAGGGGGAAGAACTGGCCCTCCTTGCAACCAAAAAGACCCAACTGGCTGCAGACATTGAGAAAACGAAGCTGTCAGTGGACGAAACCCTGGTCCACCTAGACCGCAAGCAGAAGGAAGTGGACGACAAGAAGCGCCAAGAGTCCCTGTACTCCGAGGAAATCAGGGAAATCCAGGCCAAAGTGGAAGAACTGAAGAGGGAAAACGAACACCGACTCAAGCAAAAGACAGTTCTCAACGAAGACTACCACAACAGTGAAACCCACCAGGCGAAAATCAAGGAAGACCTGCAGGAACTGCGACTTAAGCACCCTTATGTGGTGGATTCGCCCTTCTCGAGAGAGGATTTGGAGGGTTTGGACCCATTTAAGGCAGTGAAGGAGTTGGAACTGATGAGAGGGGAAATTGACAGGAAGGGGGCGAAGGTGAATAAGCGGGTGGGCGGCACTTTGGAGGACCTGAGGAAGGACTTTGACAAGGTGGCGGAGGAGAAGAACGTGGTGGAGTTCGACTCGCGGGAAATAGAAAGGGTCATCAAGACTCTGGATGACCAGAAGGAAATGGACTTACAGCGGACCGTCTTAGCAGTGGGCGAAAACCTCCGAGAAGTGTTCAGCACCTTACTCCCAGGCGCTGAGGCCGACTTGCAGCGGGCCATTGCAGGCAAAGACCGGGAAGGACTGGAGTTCAAGGTCAGCTTCAGTGGCGTCACAAAGACCAATTTGAATGAATTGAGCGGAGGCCAGCGGTCCCTCCTCGCCCTATCCTTTATATTGGCTTTGTTGAAGTGCAAGCCCGCTCCTATATACATCTTCGACGAAATAGACGCCGCGCTGGACCTGTCGCACACTCAAAACATCGGCAACATGGTGCGCAGACACTTCTCTGAAAGTCAGTTCGTGGTAGTGTCACTGAAAGAAGGGATGTTCAGCAACGCAAATATCCTCTTCCGGACTCAGTTCCTGGAAGGCCGCAGTGTAGTGGAGCGACATGAACTGGCCACCAGACCAGCGAGACAGAACTAGCTAATAGGCAGTTCTATAGGTGTGTTGGAGAAGTGGTATGTATGGGACTGGTCAAGGGAGTTTTATCTAGCATTTGCACCCGTTAGGACGGAAAGCTGCATCAAAGCCAATACAGTCTGCAGCTCTTTCTGTATAGTGACCATCTATCTCAAATATCTCCTAGGCGAAATGAATCCGTAATATTTCGCTGGCATAAGAAGAGGCTTTAGAGCTATAAATTGTACGTAGGGAGAGTTCTCCAGCATTAGCATCCTGCATATTCGTAGAAAGTGGTTTAAATGTACAAAGGACCGAGCTTGTAACGCTACTGGAGTCTGGGAAAGTCCCTGCAGCTAAATAGTACTTCCCATCAGGTTCCTAAAGGAATGCCTAAGTCCCAATTTCTCTAATTAGATACTCCAAACAGCCAAATTACTGAGTATTATTAGGCAGGCAAAGAAGCATTAGTGCACTTTCTCCCTTTTTCCTGCTGATCCGACGCTCTGCGCTCACTCAGCCGCAAGCAAGCATCCGGGTGGCTTCTATGCCACTGCAAGTACTGAGTAACCGAGGCTGTGGAGAGGTCCACTTCGCCTTCACTTTGCAGCTGCTTCGTAGGGGAAGTGTTCATTTGAGAGCGCCAGGTCACGTCTGAGATCTTACGGCCGCGACTAGACTGGGCAGTCGATAGAACTCGTCTATAGGACAGGTTGCAGTCCAAGGTCTGAGCAGGGTATTTGGGACTTTTAATAGTTTTCCAAGTTCGCAAATAGTCGTTTTCCCGCTTAACTGCGTGCTGTGGACCTCTGGGCCTCTCTGCAGCTTTCGTTAGGCCGAGACTTTGGCTGTATAGGCAGTACTTCAGCGCTTTCCAGTCCTTGCGAGTCAGGGCCAGGGACTGCTGCAGGTCGGTTCGCTCTTCCTGCATCCTCTACCTGTCCTTTACCTGCAGAAACTCCCTGTTAGTGCCAATAACGCCTCCGATCCTCGCCCTTCTCTGAGCTTTTCCCCTTTCCTGGTATTCAGTCTGCAGCGAATGACCCCGGCTATGCAAGGATTTGAGTGGGAGTACAGGGCGGTAGCGGACAGTCCCCACTGCCTTCTCAGCTGTAGCACTAAGACTGGCCGCAGCACTGGAGAAGGACTCGGGTCTGCGAGGGTGGAGTGAGTGCGAAGCAGGGCGCAAGCGGTCAAAGCGGGTTATGTCGTTAGTGGTCTGAGTAGCGGCTGTTCCCTTGCTTTTAGTAGTCGTGACATAGGCCTGCACTGCCCTTTGCACTTCTTCACTCTCTTCCATATCTGTATTGTCTCTGGGTCAGTTGCTCTTTTTAGCGTGTGGAAGGGGCGGTTACTGGGGAACAAAGTTGGTGATTAGCTATTAGGTCCTAAAGCGCCGCAAATAGGCCCCGTCTTCATCGACTAGTCTCCATGTTAGCAGGTTGTTCACTCGGTCTGTCTGCAAGTACCGGCTATGACTCTCAATAGTCTGTTTCGTAGGGAAAAGCCGCTCAAAGTTCCCCGCCCTACTCAGTTCCTCCTCCAGTTCCATCAACATCCCTATTTCCTCCTCCGGCAAGTCCAAGTCTTCCAGCCGTGCACAGCTCTTCACTGCCTGGATAGTCGGCCGCTTCTTCTTAGGCTTGTTGAGTCCCAGCATCCGCTCCTGCTTGCGCTGTTCCAGACTTTCCCCTGTTTTCTTGCGGTCATACGGCACGAAACCGACTAGGGAGTAAATGTCCGTCATTAGAGCTGTTTTTACACGCTTATCGAGGGGAGAGCCGTTATTGAGTGACGGCGATACGTTCACTTCCATCAGCCAGGGCCGCAAGTTCTCATCCAGCAGCACATCGAACCCATACGTCTCGAAACAGTTCCCTCTGTTCTTGGTGTACTGCACCACTGAGTTCACCAGCAGTGGCTCAGCAGCCATGATAGTCTTCACAATTACGTCTTTGACCCGGCCGAAGACAGTCTCAGGGTCGATTCCCAACTCAGTGTATGTTTTTTTGAGCGCGGTATGGGACCATTTGCTGCCCTGATCATCTTGCTGCGCTTGCTGGTTAAACTGGTAATTGGCCGCTTTCTTGTTAACCGAGTAATTCGTCAAATGGATATACCGCTTCTGAACTGACTTTTTGGAAATCGTATAAGCCTGAGTCGCGAATCGGACCAAACCCTCTCTGTAGAGATAAATGCGTAAAGGGTCGTAGCACGTTACACACACATACAGCCTAAGGTCGTACTTTAGTCCGTTGATAAGGTGCGGGTTGGAGATGTAGGCGCTGACCAGGTAGCCGTGCTTCCGCCTTAGTTTGGACTTGTTGGAAAGGACGCGGATGCCTCGGCCGCAGGCGGAAGCCACGGGCTTCTTTATCCACAGCTGCTTGGGGTGCTCTTCGCGGTCTCGGAGGAAGCGGTCTAGGTCTTCTGGGAGCAGGTAGGTGTTAGGGCAGAAGCCGTAGTCTTCACCATACATGCGTCGCATTTTACTAACATTCCTCCACAAGTTGTCCTTCCGTCCCAGTTGCCAAGAGCCCGGGTAGTGGTTATACTTCTGATATCCATCCATCTCCAGCAGTATCCTCGGACGAATGGATCCACTGATATAAAGGTTAAACTTGCCAGTTGCAGTTTCTTTGAACCCATTAAACTCCAAAGCTGTGACAACACAGTTATACACATGCGCAGACTCAGAGTAGCGGTAATACAGCGGCTTTGCAAGTTGATCATATAACTGCATTCTTACAGTAGTCTGCCCTGCTTTCGACGGTAGAGCACACTGAGGAGGGTAGTCCAGCACAACTGACCAGGGACGGTCGCGAAAGAGCGGGATTTGGAGGAGAATGCAGGGACCTTCAGGGGAAAGACAGGGCTCAACTGGCTCGACTATGCGTTCTTCTGGCAGTGGAGAGGAGGGACTTGCGAGGTCTAGGCTGTCTCTATCACTGCTTTCAGGCGATTCGTCTTCTTCGCCCATAGCGATGAACTCTCCCGCTTGCTCGACACTGGTGGATACAGTGGGCGCGGTTTTGACCCTTACAAGGGAGACTGAGGCTCTAACCACAGGTCTGCAGGGCGCCTTGACAACCGGCGGTTTGCGACACACACAAGGACTGGCTCCACAGCACGCACATAGACTGGGGCCCCAGGCCACTCGCACATTCGTGCCAATGCTCAGCCCCGGCACTCTCAGTCCTTGCGATCTCATCAGTCCTTTGCCCTCTACATGGAAGACTCCCACTGTGGGCGCTACCACGCTTTTCCCTCGCAGGATTGGCTTGGGTAGTGGCACTCTTATGAACTGCGGGTGTAGGCCAGTTCTCAAGTCCTCGTGCAGCTTGTTTTCCGGGCGAAGGGAAATAATGGGCAGAGACTCAGGACTGCGGGTGCCTGGGTGAGGAGTACTGATGGGAGCAGGACGGGGCTCCTCTCTGGAAGGCTTGCGACGCACTGTAGCAGTGAAAGGACGAATCACTATGGTCCGTTGCTGCGAAGCCATATAGTAACTATTAAACCTGCGTCAGCAAATACTCTCTGCTCACTTCCTGCTGGCACAGTTTACAGGTGTAGTCTTCCTCCTGCTTATCAACCAAGTGAGTGAGCAGGCACTGTGCGCAGACTTCATGTGCGCATTTCGGCAAGGAGATGTACTCCGTGTCATATCGCCTGCAGCGGCAGTAGCTGCCTGCGGTTCTTCGTAGTGCTTCTAAGGTCGGGTGCTTCAGACTTCGGCTCACACTAGCAAGCTCAAAGTCAATAGCGAACTCTCCACACACAGGACAGTTTCCCCTGCCCTGTCTGAGTGCATCCAAACACGCCATTGAGCACACTGCATGCAACTTGAGTTCACACTTCACCAGAAAAGGCACATCTCCCCAAGTCAGCATCTCCGTCCTCTGCCGTTTGTGCACCACTGTCGGCTCTTGACAGGACAGACATTCCAGGAAATGCACATGGTTCAGCATATCTTCCATGCAAATTTCTTCGTTAAATTTTATTCCCGGCCGTATGTCTTGAATTAGTATTGCTTCAGCTTCGTTTATCATGTTGAAGAGACTGGAAAAGGCGGTATGGTTCTTTATTCGTAGGTAAGTCGCTCGTTCCTGATCGATTCGAGCAATAGTGGCTCTCATTTCCTCAGTTCTGCTTGACTCTTTGGCTAGAACTGTCAGGCTTTTGGAGCAGATTAGGCACTGAGGCCAGATTTCGAAGCCAGGAGGAACCGTTTCCCGGAGATATTCGTGGTAGCAATTGCTGGAGCAGAAAACATGCTCTCCGCAGTTGAGTGAATATCTGGGCTCGTGCACTTCTCCTATTATTTCGCAGTTCAGGCAAGTCCACACTTCGGTGTCTGCATCTGATACTGGCTTAGGCGGGTTTCTAATGAGGAAGCAGGCTTCTGAGCAGTATTTGGCAGTTTCAGTGTACAGAGCACAGCCCAAATAAGCCATCCGCCACTCTGACTTGGGCTCATTTCCACAGAAACAGCGCTTTTCCCCGCTGCACAAGTCACAATCTCCTTTGTCCTGCCCAGTGCAAGCCAATTTGCAGGCCTCACTGCAGAAGTAGTGCTGCGCACAGGCAGTCACTCGCAGTCTGCCCAGTCCACTGCACATAGGACTGCAGCACAGAGTGAAAGCCACAGGGAAAACTTCCAGAAAGAGCCGTGATAGAGGGGCTAAGGACTGCCAAGCTACTATATCGCTGGTCTTTATCAGTGCATTGGCAGTGCTAAGGACATTAGAGGCCATGTCCTGCACTGCTTCAGACAGGTACGTTAGAGTGGTGTTTAGATCTTGCTGTTTAGCGCAGTCTAGCAAGCCTTTTAAAAGGGCAAATATAAGTGGTAAAACCGAGTCTTGACCCTTCCAATTGCCCTTCAATGTCTCAAAAATAGGCACAATTCCTGTGGTTTTGGGACTGTTTTGGACCAAAGGAGAGAGGAAAGCGCGGCCGGAAGCATCCAGATATAGATCTTCAGGCCGGAGGGAAAAGGGACCTATTGCCGCCTCAGCAGCTATCGCGGCCACTAGTGTGCTTCTGAGGAAAGTGTAGGCCTTGGCTAGCTCTAGCGTTGCTTTGCCCGCCGCAATATCCCCGAAATTCCTAAATCTGTCGGCATACTCCAGTTTGACCTGCCACAAGTCCCCCACTCTCGCACTGCACACACTCCTAACAGGCACGAAACAGTCCTGCGGCTGCACCAATTCCCTGGTCGCCCTCATAGTCCAACCCATCACTTCCTCCGCGGACTTGGTATTGCGCTCCTCCCCTTTCCTCATTTCTATAATTGCCTAGACTACGATGGCGGAGCTGCAGGCTTGTTCCAGAAGCGGTCGTAGAGTCCTTGTACTGAGGTGCTCACGCTCTGGGCGGCTTTAGACGCAGTGGACTTGGCGGTCTGGTATGCCGCTGACTCGGCTACGTCGTGCACTGTCTTGGAAGCCTTTTCCTTGGCGGACTGGAAGGTGCTGCTTTGGGCGATGCGGTCTGTGCCTTCTCGCATCCTGGCTTCCAACGAAGCAAGGGCGGAGACTGTCGTGTCTTCTACCTTCTTGACAGTGGGGTGCTTGCTAGCCTCGTTTAAGCGGCCTAGTAAGCTGCCCCCCACTTCTCCGCCCCGCTGCCACACTCTGGAGAACAATCCTCCAGTCGCTTCCTGTGGAGGAGCAGAGGGCATGGGTTCGAACGAAGGGTACAAGTCGGCCATCTGCAAGGCTTCACTCATAGCCGGCGCGGGCACTGTGCAGGGCTCACTCTCTGCTACAGCCGCTATCAGCTTCGCGTAGTACTGGGCTGCCTTCGTCTTCAGCTTGAATGCTGCGGGGGTCTGCTTCTGCATGCCGTAGGCAGCGAAGAACTGCTGGCAGGCTCGGTTCCCTCCAGACGTCATTACCTTGAGCTGCTTGAGGTTCCAAACGTCGTACCGAAGAGACCTGACGAAGCTGATGTTCAGCCCCAAGTCCCGGTGCACGCCAGAACAGGCGTCGCAGATAAACACTCCGAAGGTGACCGAAGCCCACTGCGGATCACTCGCGTCACAGTCGAAACACCGCAGATTCTCTGCGTCTTCTCTCATCTTGCTAAAGACCTCATCCCTCCTCTCTTCCGACACCATTATTACCTCTCCCCGCTCTATGTCCTTATAAATGACCGACTCCCCTCCAGCCAGCGAAGACTGTGTGCAGTCCCCGCCCCGGCTCCCTCTGACCTACCCACTCCTCACAGAGTTCTCCTATGCAGACCTCATAGAAGCCCATGCCGCCACTTCAGGCCTGCCTCTGCTAGACCCAGAGGATGCAGAGGAGGAGCAACACCGCTACCCTATCATCCTTCAAAGCCTTATCACGCGTTTGGAGAACTATGGACGACTGGCCAACACCCGCGACATCGCCCGACACTCCCGTAAGGCCAAGAAAAGTACCGAATCCGCTGAGGACAGTGAGCCGGATGACCGCTTTTACGACCTGGACGACGGCTTTATGGAGGAAGAGGAGTGGGACAAGGAAAACGAAGGCGACTTCCAGGAGGCTGTGAAGGAAGGACACTATATCTTAAACTCTCAAGACCTGGTGTCAGGGGAAGTGCGCAGTCGTTTGGGCAGGAAGAGAAAGGCGCAGGACTTGAGTGCGTATCCGGAGTGTATTAGGAAGATATTGGTGGAGCTGGACAACTTGTATGTGAGTTCGCAGAAGACAAATCCCAAAGGAGTGGCGAAGCTGGTGACGGCTGCGCTTTGCCTGATGCTCAAAAGCACTAATTCCCCGGTATCTGTAGACCGGGTGGACCTATGCTTGACTCTCAGTGAAATATCCGGCTTTTCACTGGAGAAGATCGAAGCTTTAGCTGGGAAATTAGCCACTAGCCAGCAACTTGCGAAGGTCCTTACGCTCCATCAAACCAACATCAAGCGAATACGGGCTGGAATCACAGTGGAGTGCAGGTCCGCAGTGCCTGTCTGGACCAAGGAACTGCAAGCCGCCTATCAAAGCTGTCTGGACAGTCTGGAGCAGGTCGTGGCTCGCACTAACGACCTGAATAGCATTCGGAAACGGCCACTACTGACTGTGGCTGAGGAAGAGAAGAAGCTGGAGAAAGAGGTGGAGACCTGGTCAGAGCGGAGGTTCAGCATGGACAACCGCCAAATCAGCGTCGTTCTGCTAGAACGGCCCTCTGTGTCTCCCTCCACTCTCCAAGTCTTCCTCCAAACCCGCCCGGAGCTTCCCATTGTCGTCAACCTCGAAGCTCCTCCCCGTGGGAACGTCTATGACCCTGCTCCTCAGTATGCGAAAAGTGACTTTCTAGCTGTGATTAACTTGATAGATAGCTGAGATTTATACTAGTTGCTGATGAGAATTGGGAGTCCGCACCTCGCTATCCCCTAAGCTGTTTAAGCTAGCAGGACTGCGTTCTCTTCACTGTCACTAGAAATGTAGCTGGAGTGAGTCGTGTCAATGGCTTTTAGCACCCCCAAGCCTTCTTCACAGCTGCTGCCTTCACTAAGGACCGATCGAATCGCTGCAAATCTCGGCTGCAAGCTCACTCGATGCTAAGTAGTCTATACAATGAAGTTGCACTGGTAGATGATAGGTTCCGCCCATAGGGCCAAATAGAACGGATAGAAGACAGACTTCGTACCTTTGATTTCTTCCGAGACTGAGTAGGACTTACACAAGTCTTTCAGTCCTTCAGTTTCAGGCCGCTGTGGACTGGGCAGGAGTACAGAGGGCAGCGCCCGTCCTGCTGCGGCATTGATTCGGTAGAAGAGAGCAAACAGCTTGCGCTTGAGGTCAGGCAGAGGGCGCTTCTTGTAGGGAGAAAGGCAGAGATGAAGGGTGGAAATCGCTCGTTTGGAGGACTTGCTGGGCCGCAACCAATGAGAGAAGGCCTTTGCGACTGACTTGAAGACGTCCTTCACGAACATTTTATAAGTTCTAAGGACTAATTGAGGGTAATGTGGTTCTGTCCGTCTTTCCTACTGAATCCTGGGATTGGATCTGAGTTAAACAAATTGCTTGTAGAATAAGCTGTTACTTAAAAAATACATTGCAGACAGTAATGGTTTTGTATCGCAGTAGGTCCCTTACTACTAAGTAGAGCAGGGACGCTAACGGTCTTTTCCATTAAGAGAATAATAGTCTAGTCTTCTATCTACGTGTCCAGTGTGGCTCGGGGCGTGACCTTAACGCCCAGACTGAGCTTCAACTTTGCGTCCGAAATCGAGCGCTTGCGGTCAAAGTCGAGTTGGTCGCGCTTCATGTAGCTGGAGGTGGAGCGCAGCTGCCGCCCTTCATTGCTCGAACGAGCAGGTTCTGAGGCTGCTAGGGACGTAGAGCGAGACCGCGCTTCTTGGATCTGTGCCTTGATCCTCTCCAGTTCAGCCTCAGTGACAAGGTTCGGCTGTTGGTTGTGGTTGCGCTTTGGGAACATTGTGGCCATTCGGTAGCCCAGGTTCGTGACCAGCACTGCTGAAATGATGCACTCAAAGCCCACAAACAGCTTGAACAGCAGCGGCAACATAGGGTGGTTGTATAGAAGAATGATAGTCACAGGGAGAGCCAGCACATGCGCAATGTAGGAAGTGGTGAATGTGCACACCGAGAAAGGACCAATGTAGTCCATTAGTCTGGGCGATTGGCCCATACACGAGGATATCGCAAAGCACGTGCCCATAGTCAGCAAAGCCACAGTCCCGCTGACCGCCTCCACAGACACGTACAGCGCTGTGAAGATGTACACTTCTTCGTCAGTGTCGAACACTCCTGGGTAGCTGGTGAGACAGGCGATGCCTAGGATCAGAGACACTAACAGCGAGCAGCACCACAGCAGGTTGTTGAAAGGCAGAGTGCCGGCGGGAGGGTCGGACTCACTCTGTTCCTCGGCCTCAGGCACTGCTTCCGGCACAGCTTCGCTGAATTTTTCGAATTTCATTCCAAATGGGAGCGTATTTACCTGCTCCAAGGCTGGAGAAGGACCTAGTGGCAGGGGAGACCTTTGAACTGCGCTATGCTGCTGCCTCGATGCAAGGCTGGCGACTAACCAACGAAGACGCCTTCCTAGTGGAACTGGACCTGAGCCAACGTTCCTCCTGCTTCGGGGTGTTTGACGGACACAGTGGGGCTGAGGTGGCTCAGTACGCAGCTCGCAACTTCACAGCAGTGCTCGTAGCGAACCAGCGCTTCCACACCGGCAGACTGGAAGTCACTCTGCAGGAAACCTTCCTACAGGTCGACGAACGACTCAGCTCCGCAGAGGGACAAAAGGCGCTGATAAGACTGATGAAAGGACTGGAGGAAGGAGTGGAAATTGAGGAGACCAATGCGCACTCGATAGCCGGAGCTGCAGCCTGTGTAGCTGTGATCAGAGGACAGCAACTAGTAGTGGCTTCCGCTGGAGACTCGAGAGCTGTGCTGGCCCAGGCAGGCAAGGCTATAGAACTCACCACTGACCACAAGCCCGACTCAGCAGAGGAAAAGCGACGCATTCGCAGGGCTGGCGGCACTATCGAGGACAACCGAGTCCTTGGCATTCTCAACCTCAGCAGAGGCTTTGGCGACTTCGAGTACAAGCGCAACCAGGACTTAGCCCAGGAAGAGCAAATGGTGACTGCCTTCCCAGACATAAAGTCAGTGAAGCTGACCAAAGAAGCGCAGTTTCTAGTGCTAGGCACAGACGGAGTGTGGGACATGTTCAGTCCGCAGGAGTGTGTGGACTTCGTCCTTGCTCGACTCAACAAACAGGCCCTGGAAAAGACGCTTGAGGAGCTGCTCAATGCTTGCGTGACCACAGATGTGCGGCTTAGTGGGGGAATTGGCTGCGACAATGTGACTTGCACTATAGTCCAGTTCAAGGCTCGTTGATTAAGTGGTAATGAAGCTTAGAAAGCTGCGGAGGCGGTGCTTCACGGAGGAAAGCGCTTTCTTTATCTCGTTCTTCTCGATTCGGCCGTTGCAGACATAGCACACCAGTTGGGAAATCCCCATGGCTTTCATATTGGCTTTAATTTCCTCGCAGCAGGGCTTGCAGTAGGTGTGTCCGCACTTCGTGAGCAGTCGGAACTTCTTGCGGTGACACTTCATGCACTGGCGCTTGATCACTTTGAAGTACTGCTCTTTGCTTTGGTACAGGTCGCAGAGGATACTTTCGTTGATCTTCAGGTCGCATTTCGGACATTTGATTTGATCGCCGGAGGAGTACTTGGCCAAACTGCGCTCCTGAATAAAGCGGTTGAGACAGCTAAAGTCGCAGAACATGTGGTTTTCAGGGTCGCAGTCCAGTCTGACTTCATCCTTGCCCCGCCTTACAATGACAGAAGCACACAGCAGACAGGAAGCTGTTTTGGGCTGGGAGCAGTGGGCTTTGAGCGATGAAGAGACAGCGCAGTGCTCTTGCTGTGTGTAGCAAGTCACACTGCAGTAGCTGTGGGTCCCGCAGTCACAGAACACTTGGTCTTTGGCCTGTCCGCCTAGGTCCATGTCCTGGTGGCAGCGACTGCACTGCACGATCTTCGATATTGTAGTGGAAATGCGTGCATCCAGGGCTACTTTTAAGGCGGCTGCCAGGTCGGTTTCCTGAATTTCCGGCTTGAAGTAGTCATTTAGCTGCTTCAATGCTGGCATAAGCGTGAATCTGAGCCTCAATTCATCGAAATCAGGCCTCAGCGCCTCCTCAGGCTGCAGCATGCTCTGCATTAAGCCTTTGATTTCGCCCGAATAAAGCACTTTGGCCATAGTCCTGACAATAGCATGCGGCAGCTTCTCCCCGCTGACCTGCATTTCGAAGGGCGGCACCAGTCTCGCCATGCTCAAAAAGGTCAGTCCTAGGGAGTACACGTCGGACTTGAACGGGTCGTGACTGACCTCGATCTGGTCTCGCTGCAGTGCTGCTTTGCAGGCGGGACTCATGAAGGTTTGAGTGCCTTTAATAGTGTGCATTGCCTGGGGCAGGTAGAAGCGCTTGGAAGTGCCGAAGTCGCACACCTTTAGGGTGCCGTCAACTCCCACAAGGATATTATTCGGCTTGACGTCTCTATGCGATATGTCCTTGGACCGAAGGAAAGCGAAAGTCTCCACCAGCACTTTGAACATTCTCCACAGTTCTTCCTCCTTCCAAAACGATTTCGCAGCCCTTCGCTCCTGAATCTCAGTCAACAAGTCCTTCTCCATCTCTTCCATGACCACTACAGCTTTCAGCCCCGCCATAGAGCCTGTCACGAAGCAGTCGTAGATCTGGCAGACATTGGGGTGACTGAGGGCGCTTTGCACCAACGTTTCCTGCAGGACGCTGTTGATGTCGTCTGGGGAAGAGATAGGCAGGACCTTGACGCACACTTGGCGGCCGTGGTAGGTGCTGAAGGCCTTGAAAACTTCCACTTTGTCTTCGTGTCGGTAGATGACACGCTGGTTCGTGAAAGATTCGAGAGAGAGAGCCATTACTAGCGTGTGCGGATGTAGAAGAAACGCTTGGAGGGATTTAGCACTAATGCAGAGCTAAAAACAAATAAGTAGGAGTAGGCTTTGGACGAGCGCTTACCGTAGTGGTGGACTTGAAAGTACCACAAAGATGCAAAGTTGTGCATTGCAGGCTGAAATGCGAGTTTCCTGTGTAGTTGGCAGGAGTGAGCCGAGGGCAAGGTCTATACAAGGAAATGGTTGTGAGCGCTGCGGACCGAAGTGCCTGGGAAGTCTGTCTCTCCCAACATGTCTTCCTTTCCGGGACGTTCCCGGCTCTCGAGAACTAGACACACAGGTCCCCAGCTGTGCTACTCACCCCTACCTCTACGCTTGGTACGTCCTAAAGTCTCTCTTTTCCACCAAGTCAAGGAGCACTGGTCCACTCTTCCCAAGTCTGCGGCTCCTCAAGAAGCCGCAGACTACGACTTTGACCTTTTCTCTGACGACCCTCAGACGGAAGAAGCCGGGAATCTAGAAGTAAGCAAATACAGCGTTGGCTTTGAGATAAAACCTGTCAGTTTCTCTGTCAATTTGGATGAACTCGCACAGAAAATTATGACTTTAGTTCGTGCGAAGGCTTAAAGTGGCGTAACTTCGAAAAGGTGCCTATCGCATACGGCCTATTCAAACTGCAGATCCCCTGTGTAACCCTCGAAAGTGTCAACATCCACGATCTAATAGAGGAAATAATGACAATAAAGGGTACTGTGGAGGACCTGTCCGAAGACCCCATCCAATGTGTGGACATCCACCACTACACCAAAATGTAGCTAATCCTTCCTACTTGTTGTACTGGGCGAAGGCAGTCACCGGCCGTAGTCTGGGCGGCGTAATGCTCTTGGTCCGCCTAGGAGCTCTGCGGCTAGTGCTCAATGGAGTCTGCATAAGTGGTACTGAGGACTCTGTGTTGCTGGGCTTTAGGCGCTTTTGGAGGAGGTTGAGAGTGCCGGAGGGGTCGGTTAGGCCTTGCAGGTCCACGTTTCGAGCGGTTTTGGCGAGAGTGCGAGGGGGGAACTTCCGAGAGCCATCAATACCTTTGGGAACGCCTAATGAGGCATTTCTGCGAAGGCCAGGCTGCACGACTGCGTCTTTTTTCGGCCTTTTTGCCTCTAACAAAGCGATTTTCTCCCTTATAACCTTCACCTCGACCAAGTGCCCGGCTTTCAAACTCTCCACATCCTCCCTTTCCTCCTCACTCAAACCCACCATTTCCCTCTGATGCTGCTCTGTGAGAGTCTGTACCTGGCCCTGCAACTGCTCGATCCTGAGTCTCAGCTGCACTACTTCATTCCTCCCAGTCAACGCAGGGCCCAGGCAGGCAGTCCAGCGAAACCCACGCTGGGGATGCGGCTCCGTCCATAGCTGACGTGGATTTTGGCCGAAGTCTCTGACGAGGACTTTATAGGCTGTTCGTTCTTCTTCGGTTTTGAGGTCTGCCCAGGGGATCGAGCCCCGGTAGCAGGTTTCGGGGAATTGGTTAAAGGCGGCTTCGGCCTGGGAGCCGGTTTGCTTTAGGCCGAATATAAGGTCGATCCACTCGTTCAAATGCTCGGAAACGTAGTCACTCTCCAGCGCTTCTCGCATTATCTCGCAAAAGTGGGCAGGCTCTCTAGCCCACAGCGGCAACTCCACGTCCCCCACCATTTCCTCTAGTCCCAAATCCACCCCCTCCACATTCACATACAAATCCGCCTGCAGCGAGTAGAACTCCGGTATCAGTTCCCTGAAGTCCGCATCATGTGTGCTGCAACTCAGAAAAGTCCCTTCAATGCTCTTAAAATAAGCGTCCTGAGGACTGAAAATCCCCTGCTGCAGACGTATCATATACTCCGGCAGTCTCCGCATAAGGAAAAACACGACTGCGGATGGAGTGGAAAAGTGCGTTTTATACAATGCCTCGCCTGAGTCTTGGTGCCTAGTCTGTCTGCTTACAGCCTACCTGCAGTCGTTGGAGTTTGTCAGAGCTGAGGGCGCCTACAGGTCTGCTCAGGTCTCTGTAGTTCCGAATATCACTTAAGTCGATGTCTTCCCCGTGGTAGTTTCGAAGAATCCAGGGGAAGACTGGGTATTGGGAGAGGTCGAGGACTGACCGGCCGCTGAGGTGGTTGAGTAGGGTCAAGTATTGGAAGTTGGAGAGGTGTCCCTGGGACCACAAGTCAGTCATGCGGGGCAAGTCTTCCTCTGGGTTGTGGAACTTGACCCTGTTCTGGAGGTAGGAATAGATGTTTTCTCGCTTTTCCTCACTCTCATACACAAGCACAAAAGGCCAAACCGAGGCATATGTGTGGATTTGTAGTGCCACCGACTCCTGCAAATAGTCACATCTAAGCGCAAACTGAACCCCTTTAAAGCCCATATGAATTTGCTCACTCGGCTTCGCATTCACCAGCGGGTAGAAGTGCAAAGAGGACTGAGTGAGCACAAATGCACCCAATTGCCTTCCCTCCGGCAATACCCTGGTGGCTTTGTGGTGCAGTAGGAACTCCTCAGGGTCGAAGTCCTCTGAATCTCCGAGCATGGAGGTGAACTCTCGGTATCGGACAGAGTAAATCAGCTGTGCGACCATTTCTTCCTCTTCGCCTGACAGGATGGTTTCTAACTCTGCGGATACGCGAGCGACTTCGGTGGGAGAGAGTTCGAATGCGAATCCGTCTCCAGCGGGTTGAGAAAAGCGGGGACTGCAAGGGTCTCGAGTGACCACTTCGAACCGAGCCACCGATATGACCAGCGCAGTAGTGGGCAGCTCCCAAGCATTGGGTCGCATAGCCGCAGGCTTGGGAGAAGACAAGCGCAGCGAGGTGGAGCGGTGGCTGGTCGGCAAAGTGAATGTGAAGCGGAAATCTGGGTTGGACAGCTTGAAGCGCAGCAAGGGCAGCTTGGAGTTGCTGGGTTGGAAGACAATTGCTCGAGTGCATAGGTGCAGTTTCCCTGTTTCTGATTCGTACTCAGGTGAGGAAAGTCGAGCGCTCACTGAGGAGATTAGGTACTCTGAGTCGTCGAGGAAAAGCAGGTTGAATGCCTTGTCGGGCCTGGGCGCACTGTGGAACTCTGTCAACTTTAAGGCCATACTCGAACAATATAAGCAAAAGCACCTACTTGGGAGAGAGCTAAATCACAACTGAGCTTTGGAATCTACATAGAAACTTTTGTATGCGCATTTCAACTGACAGTGATTACATAGGACTTTTAACAGCTGCTACAAGCCATAGTTGGCCTAAATACTGCATGAAAAAGGCCGAGAAACAGGGAACTCTCAGTCTCGCCAGACTGAAGCAAGCCCTCAATCGCTCCCAGTCCACTGGCAACATATTCACAGCGCCCAAGCCAATAGTTCCCATATGCGCCAAGCCTATTGGCCGAGCCACTGCTCTCAAAAGACAAGCACTCCCCCGAGCCCCCTCAGTTACAGTCCTTGTTACAGAGACTTTGCCAGATTTAGTTGCTTCTGAAGCGCTATCTGGCAAGTTGGAGTTACCATCTGACTCTGTCCCACCTAAAAAAGGCAAGGGAACGCCTATGCGAGTACTGAGCAAGACGCCAGCGAAGGGCAGAGTCGCAGACAGAGCCTCTACGCCTGGACTCCGAAGGAAGAAGCCAGATCTGAACCGTTCGAAAGTGGAGATGAGTCTGCCTGCTGTGACTGAAAGTGCTGCCGGGAAGGCTTCTGAGACGTCCATCTACTTGAGAAGGAAGCAGAAGGAGGCGCTGCCGGCCTCCAAACGGCTGTTTGATGGCAGAAACCGCGGCTTTCACTCCATCAGCGACCTCCCTACAGATTTGTTCCTCCCAGACACAGTGACGAAAGTGCTGTTTCAGACGAGAACTGGGGCCATTGGAGGCAGGTGCAAGCCCCATAACCAAGACAGTCTACTCCACGTCCCCCACTTCCACTCTACGAAGCATCAGAAGCTCCTGGGAGTCTTCGACGGCCATGGTGACCTGTAGACAGGTGTGAAAGGGCATGAAGTCTCTGGCTTCATCAAAGCCTATCTGCCTTTGTATATTGACCGCGCTCTGCCAAGGTCTTTGAAACAGAGTGTGGAAATGCCTGTGTCTATGGCCCTTGCGCACACTATTCGGACCGCATTCACCACTGCTTTCCTGGCACTTAACCAGGACTTGGTCAGGAAAACCAGCATTGACACTAGTTTTTCAGGCAGCACCGCCATCACTCTGCTAGTCAGAGGCAGTTTTCTGCTATGTGCGAATGTGGGCGACTCGCGAGCAGTTCTAGGGAAAAAGACTTCTTTCGGCTGGCGCGCAGTGCCGCTTTCATCAGACCACAAGCCCGACTTGCCTAAGGAAAGGGAACGCATCTTAGCCTACGGCGGTCGTGTTGAGCCCTTCATTGGTACAATCCATGCAGATCGATTGACAGGAGGATATGTGGGTCCTAGTAGAGTGTGGATGTCGCAGGAGCAGATTCCAGGCTTAGCGATGTCTCGCAGTCTCGGCGATTTCGTGGCTTCGCAGTTAGGAGTCATCAGTGAGCCGGACTTCACACAAGTGGAACTCACTCCAGAGGACAAGTTCGTGATAGTGGCCTCAGACGGCATTTGGGAGTTCCTATCGAGTCAAAAGGTGAGCACTAGACAGTGTGTGGAGATCGTGGGGAGACTGTGGGAGGAAGGCGAGGAGGAAGGGGCGACCGAAGTGCTGGTCACTGAGGCTGTGGCGGCCTGGAGACGAACATCGACTCAGCAGGAGGACGAAGTGGTGGATGACATCACAGTCGTGCTGGGCTTCTTCACTCAGTCACCACCTATCTTGTGTTAGTCTAATGGACGAACAGCAGCTCGAAGCCTATCGCAGGCGCATGCAGGAAAGATACCTCAGCAAGCGGCCCACAGACCCAGTCCCAGCCGAGGAAGACGCAGCCTTCGCCAAGCAGCTGCAAGAGCAAGAGTTCGCCTCAGCTACCACATCAGATGAAGACCTGGCTCGAAAGCTCCAACATGAAGAGGCTGAAGCAGAGGTCCGTCCACCCCTCGATATCCAGCGAGAAGAACGACTTGTAGACCCTGAGGAGTTCTACCCTGAGGCGGAGACCAAGCCTTTGCTGTCGACTAGGAGGGAAGGCTGCTGGACTCGTACTCGAAGGCTTTGCAGGAAGGAGCCCTGCACTGCGGCTTCGGCAGCCTTGGCTCTCGCGACACTCGCTGGAGGGCTGGTCCTTTCGCTTATTCTTTATCTTCGGTAGGAGGAAATCGCCACTAGTTGGAGACTTTATGTCTATTTGGCATATTAAACTGCTGCGGTTTTCTGCTTGCGCCTGTAATCCTGCTTGATCTTCTCCTTGACGAGAGTCGCAATAGTGAGCATTCTGCCCAAGTTCTTGAGTTCCAACTGAATTTCCCCCTCTACAGAATAACTCAATTCCGCCTCGTTCTCATTGCCTTCCTCCGCCTGCTCCTCAACCTCAGGGATCCTTAAGTCCATCAGGTTCTTTTTCTTCTCCAATTTGGCGGGTAGATACCGCAGGGCTAACTGCGCGACATCCGGACTCGGCTGAATCGCCTCCATCTTGGCGGCCTGGTGCTGGTGTCTGCGCAGGGAGGCGAGTTCGAAGAGAGCCTTGCGGTCTTGGAAAGGACGGTAGTACTGCAGGTTGGAAGGCAGGCACTCGCTGCGGATGTACTGGCGGAGGGAGGTGCTGGCAGTGAAGGTTTTGATGCCTGCGGGAGTCGGTATTTTGTAGGTCACCAGTTTGCGCAAGCGGGCGTCTTCAAAAAGCCTGATTTCCTCCTTTAAATAGTCATCTATATGTCCATCTCCTGCGCGTGCGCTCTTAGCAGTTTCCTTGGGTGAAGCCGACCCAAAGCCTCTCCTGTCCTTTTCCAGATGTTTGGCGAGGCTAAAAGCCCCTAACATCTGCGCAGGAACGTACATAGGGTTCTGCACGTTTCGGATTTTCTTGCCCTTACCCTGCTGTGTGCGCGTGACTGTGACTTTGACAGGCTTCTGCAGGACTTCATCCTCAGCGGCCTGTTTGCGCAGTCTAGAGACTTGCTGGTCCAGTTTCCTATCGATTTCCTGCTGGCCAATCAGCTGAATTTTGGCTCTCCCTTTAGTGTATTGGTCACTGTCTCGCCAGGTGACAGGTGCAGAGGGACGCACTTCCTTTCTCACCTGCTCCAGCAAAGACAGCGACCCTGCTAGTCCTCCCTTCATAGTCTCAAAGCTACTGCGCAAGTCTTCCCTCAGCGCTATGCACTGCTCCTCGAGCGTCTTCACAGAGCGTTTCTTCCTGAGGAAGAGGGGACTGGAAGCATAGGTCCGTCCTATTTTGGTGGACTGTCTGGGGGAGGTGGGCAGAGAGTGGGCGGCGGTGGTGAGGTCGGACCGAGGGGTCTTGCCTGTGTCCATATTGGCTTGGGATGGCGGCGCTGAGGGCTATTGTGGGGGTGGGCGCTGTGGTGCTGGGCTCGCATGGGTTTCACTTCTACCGCAGAAGCAGAGAAGACGAGTTGATGGCGCTGTTCACGGACACACAAGACAGAGACACATTCTACAGGTCGAGACATGACCAAATCGCCAGCACTTACGACTCCCAGTTCGAAAGCTTCGAATGGTCCAAACGCATCCACAAGTTCCGGGGAGTGCTGCTCAGCTATGCAGAAGGCAAGGTGCTGGAAGTAGGGGTCGGCACAGGGCGCAATTGGCCCTACTACCCCAAGGAATGCCACGTCGTAGGGATCGACTGGAGTCTGGAAATGCTGAAAGAAAGTGACAAAAGGGCATCTGAGTGCAAGCACTTGATACTGATGCAGATGGACGGTCGGAAGATCAAGTTCCCTGATGATGCCTTCGACACAGTGGTGGCGACCTTCGCATTGAGTAGCTGTCCCAACCCTGACCAAATGTTGGCGGAAATGGTGAGAGTGTGCAGGCCGCAGGGCCGCATACTGCTGCTGGACAGAGGCATTGGCACTACTTTCTTGGGGAACACTTTGCTGGAGATGTACCGCTATGAGTATCTCATGGAGTATGGGTACGACCAGTGTTTGGAGTTAGAGGAAGTTGTGCGCAAAGCGGCGGTGGACGTGGAAGTCGAGGAGCACAAGCACGGCGGCCAGCTGCATTTCTACCTGCTGCGGCCTAGAAAGTCCTAGAATTATATGCTGCAGACCCTCAAAAACTCCCGTCTGGCCGTCTTTTCCCTGCGCATATCCGGGGTCATTTCCCCCAACACGCTCAAGCAAGTGAACACCCAGCTCAATCGCTTCTCCCTCTACCGCCCTGCAGCCCTCGCTGTCGTTGTGAACTCGCCCGGGGGAGCCGCTGCCAGTTCCCACCTCCTCGCCAAGAGACTACAGGCCTACGCACAACAGCACGCGGTGCCGATGTACGGCTTCGCAGAGGGACTGGCAGCCTCCGGAGGCTACATGGTCCTGAGCGCTTGCAAGGAAATCTACATCAACCCAGGCTCACTGGTAGGCAGTGTGGGTGCAAGGATGGACCTGCTCAGTCTCAAGCAGTTGGCCCTGAAATACGGCATTGAGCGGCGCACATGGGCTTCCTCCCCTCAGGACGTGCATCTGCGGGTCGACTTGCTCGGCGAGCTGAGTCCAGAAACCAAGAAGTGGCTGAGTGGTCTGCTGGAAGACACGCACCAAGACTTCAAACGAGAAGTGCAGACAGCCCGCAGCTCTCGCATGCCTTCTGTGAAGCCGGATGACGCTGTGCTCAACGGAGAAGTGTACGTGGGACAGAAGGCTATAGACATGGGGCTGGCGGATAAGATAGGGGAGCCGGAGGAGGTGCTGGCACAGCTGTTTCCCAAGCTAAAGGTAGTGGACTTGAGCAGACCACGGCGCTGGGAGAAGGCTGGGAGCTGGGCGAAGATGGCGCTAAGCAGCGCTTCTAGCTAGGAAGCTAAACTCCTGCAAGGGAATTTCTCAAGTCCATGCACTCCACAGCATGCTGAGCCCCGCAGCACCAGTCAAAGCCGCAATCCCCAGCGTAAATTAGGACCAGTGGAAAGCTCTGCTTAGTGCAACTATTCTACCACAAATATCCGATATGGGTGCAGGCTGCTGCGGCAAAGAGTACGAAGGTAAGAGTTACACAGGCTATGGCGGGGTCCTGATCCGTCGCAGACGAGGCAATCAAGTCGTCCCACTGGAGCGTCTGCCTCTCCCTCAAATAAAGAAGAACTACCTCTACCTGCCCAATCGCTTCCTCGACTCAGACGGACATATCTCCTCTGTAGGGACCTCAGGCCTGGAAAACACGAGCAATAGTTGCTTCATCAATGCTGCTTTGCAGTGCATTGCCAATGCTGCCCCGCTCACTGACTACTTCCTGTCGGGCGTTTACCTCGAGGAAATCAATGCGAGGAATGTGCTGGGCACTCGAGGCGAACTGGCGGAGGCGTATGCGGAGCTGTTGGAAGTTATGTGGTTCAATGCGCATGAGTGCATACTGCCCCGCAGACTACTGGATCTGATCGATATTCACGCCAATCAGTTTGCAGACGGCCACCAGCACGACGCCCACGAGTTCCTCGCCTGCTTCCTCGACAAACTCCACGAAGACCTGAACCGAAGCCCGCGCAAAATCGTCTCTGCACTAGTCCAAAGCAAGGAAGAGAAGGAAGAGCGCAAGGCAGCCCGCGCCTGGCAGCAGTACTTGACCAAAAACAGCTCCGTCATAGTGGACTTGTTCCAAGGACAGCTGAAATCCACAGTCACTTGTATGGTCTGCAGGTATGTTTCCACCACTTTTGACACGTTTATGTACCTGAGTGTGCCGCTGCCGAAGACGGACCGGCCTGTGACGCTTGTAGACTGCTTGATTGAGTTCACGAAGAATGAAATACTGCCGGATAACACCTGGGTCTGTCCGATGTGCAAAAAGGAAGTGCGAGCGGTCAAGAAAATCGACATTTGGAAGGTGCCGCCGATCCTTCTGATCCATCTAAAGCGGTTTTACTATGAAAAGTCCTCATATGGGAAGCTTATTAACCGGGTAGATTACCCTGTTACAGGTCTGGACATCACCCAGTACGTCTCTGGTCCTCAGAAAGAGCCGCCTGTATATGACTTATTCGCGAAAATCGACCACGCGGGCGATATGGCCGCCGGACACTACGTAGCCTATGCGAAAAACGCTAGGAATAGGCTCTGGCACTACTTCGACGATGAGCAAGTGCACCAGGTCGATGAAAGTGAGGTGCTGTCAGAACAGGCTTATTTGCTTTTCTACTGCAAAGTCTCAATCAGCCAATATAGAAGACAAAGCTCGAAAATGCCCAGTCTTTGGCCCCATGTCCTTAGCAGGACGGAAAGCTTCGATAGTGAGAAGCAGGACCAAAGCAACTCTACCGCCTCAGGAGAGCGCGAGAGCAGGAGGGACAGAAAGAAGCCGCTGGGAGTTATACGTGAAGACCCTAGCCTGTAATAGTGTAATATGCGGCCTCGAACTGCCAGGCCAGTGTCTGGAGCAGTGACTCTCAGTGTGCTGAACATACCCCCACTCCTACCTCCTGTCACCAGTCCTGACAGACTGCCCCCACCGCTCACTCCCAGACTGTGGAGCTACACTATGAGACTGGACAGGTCTATGCCAGTGCTGCCTTCGCCAAGGACTACTACTGCAGGCAGCAAGCGGAAAACTGCCCTGTCTCCACAAAGTGATGCTGTGAGCCCACTATTGGGGAGTAACGTGTATACTTCGAGTCGACCAGGCACTGCACGACAGCGGTTTCCTTGGCATCGAATTGCCATTGGCTATAGCGGGAAAACTGCAAAGAAGCCCGTCAGAGGCAAAGCCGGAATCCGCTCATTGCTCTACTCAGAAGCAGGCCTATCTAGGAGTGAAGCCCGACTGCCCCTAGTTTCTCCCTTTACTCCTTTGTAGCTTGCTCTCAACGACACTCAAAATCGGGAAATGCACTAGTGTGTCTTTCCCCTGTTTGAACACATCAATGCGTAACTAGGGAGTGAAGTTGACTACTAAGACATCCATGTCCTCAGTCCTGTCCTCCAAGTCCTCCTCCGACTGCTCCTCCCCGGCCTTCCGCTTCTTCGGCAAGTGCACCGCTCCTCCCTTCCTCTTCTGAGGGTACTGCTCCATCTCCTCAGTTTTCACCTGATTGGTCCCGCCCTCTCTGTCGTCTTCCTCAGAGCTGTGGATTGGGTGCGTTTCCCTGGGGTTTCCGATGTCGAAGCGGCAGAGTTTCTCGATTTCCTCCGTAACGTCTGCTGTGTTGATGGAGTAGGTGAAGCTGACATTGCGGTATGGGAAGTGGAAGGTTTGAGCGGGGGAGTACTGCATTTTGTCTATAAGCAGCAGGCCGTCGTTTACCTTCGACACGCATTCGTCCAGTTTCTCGCATATTTTGGCCTTGTGTTCATTGAGAAACTGCACAATATGGGTGATACTGGCTTCCACCTCCTTCCTGCAGGTTTCGATTTTCCTCAAGGACTCCTTCATTTCGCTCCTATAGGCGTTTCGCTTCCTCAGTTCCGTCAAGTCCTCCATCCCTCTCACAAACTCGTACGCTGTGGTTTCCAGATAGTTGTGATTCGCGAGAGTTTTTAGGTGGTTGGGGAAGCAGTTTTCACACAGGACGAATAAGGGCTCGCGAGGGAACTGGCAGGTGCAGAGACAGAGAGGCGGGCCTCCGCAGGAGCAGGGAGGACAGGCGCTGGACACTTCGGGGACTGGGAGTGTGACTCGAGGCAGCAGAGGGGACTGAGCCATTTAATTATGACCAGCGGGAAGGTTTCGTTTGCTGACGGAAGGAGGGAAAATGGAGGTTGAGGGAGGGAACTAGGGGAAAGGGTCTGCACAGCTGTGTATGAGTCAGTTCTAGTGGGGAACTAATCCAGACTAGTTTGAGCTGTTGGAAAACTCACTGTTTCCTGACTGATTTCTGTTCTTTCAGCTTCGTAGGTTGCAGTTCTCAGATAGCCGAGTGTGAAGGTCTACTTGGTTCTCCGCTGACCGATGCCACTCTCTTGGCAATTAACACAGAAATGGTGCTCCTAAGATCCAAGACGTGAAGGATGCAACTTGCATAGAGAGCATTTCCACTCACTCCCACATCCGGGCCTGGGTCTTAGCGACAGTCTGGAGTCCAGGCCATATCGCAGGGTATGGTGGGCCAATACGCCGCTCGCAGACAGCAGGCGTCATTCTTTCCATGATCAAGGAAGTGCGATTTTGATGGCGGGACAACCAGGAACAGGCAAGACAGCCATTGGCATGGGCATGGCCAAGGCCTGGGGGACGACACTCCATTTACGATGTTAGCCGGGTCTGAGATCTTCTCTCTGGAAATTAGCAAAATAGAGGCTTTAACGCAGGCTTTCCGCAGGTCTATCAGTGTGCGAATCAGAGATTATCGAAGGCGAAGTCATGGAAGTCGAAATTGAATGTTCCGTCACATCCGACTAAAAGCAGGCAAAACCACCGAAATGAAACAGTTTACGACCTAGGCGTCAAAATGATCGAACAACTGCAGAAAGAAAAGGTCCTTTCCGGGGACGTTGTTATGATAGAAAAGTCCACTCCCAAGGTCACGAAGCTGGGCAGGTCCTTCGCTTGTTCTGGGGACTATGACGCTATGGGTCCGCAGACTAAGTTTGTGCAGTGTCCAGAGGGGGAGCTGGAGAAAAGGAAGGAAGTAGTGCACACTGTCAGTCTGCACGAAATCGATGTCATCAACTGCAGAGCGCAAGGCTTCCTAGCCTTGTTTTCCAGAGACACAGGCGAAATCAAGCAGGAAATCCGTGATTAAATTGACCAAAAGTGGCAGAATGGCGGGGAGAAGGCAAGGCGGACATAGTGCCCGGCGTCCTGTTCATAGACGAAGTACACATGTTTGACATTGGAGAGTGCTAACAGCCCTGTCGTTATTATGGCGACTAACCGCGGCATTGCGCAAATCCGAGGAATTTGCTTCCGCAGTTCTCACGGCGTCCCTCTGGACCTGCTGACTAGTATTGGGCAAGAGACAAGTCTACGGTATGCGATTCGCTGATTACAACAGCGTGGTTTCAGCGCAGAAGCGTAAGCCACAGAGGTGGATGTGTCTGATATTAAACGTGTATGCGCTCTTTTTCGACCTAAAGCATTCGACTCAGTTGCTGAAGGAGCACAGGCCGAATACATGTTTTCAGAAGCGCAGTAGTTACTTATCGCTTAGTCGGACATGGTGCATTTTGCGGAGAGGCGCATAGCAGCAAGGACACTGGTGCAATGCTCCAGACACACAGTCCGCACACACCAAATGACCACAGTTCAGCAGCCATTCCTTGACCTGCAGTCTGCACTTCGTGCATAAAGCCTTGGTCTTCAGTTGCTCCAGTTCTTGTCGGAGTTGCAGCAACTCCAGTTCTTCTCGCTGAGGAGGAGCTGTGCGAGCAGGCTTGCCGCGGTGACGGGGACTGACAGGGTAGTGCTTGATTACCCGCAGTTCTGCCTGGTGATGTGCGTAGGGACAAAACAGCCCGTATTCCAGGCAGATTCCTTTAGGTGTTAGAGGAAATCGGCACATTTCTGTTTTGTATAGATCCGGATGATAGCGGATTTCGTCATTGGAGTGCGCCTTTTTGCACTTCTCCCGGTACTTGCAAGTGGCTCCCTGTGGACACATCACAGGCGCATAGTTCCACTTCCCCCCCGGCAGCAGTTCTGGCTTGCGCCTCAGTTCCGTCTGTTGATGCGCGAAAAGACAAGTTTCCTCCTTGCATTCACACATTTGAGTATGAAATTGCAGCAAAAACGTCCTCAATTTCGGTGACTCCTCCTGACTTTCTTCACTCTTTCGCTCCTCCCCAGCCGTCTCTGTGAGCATTTTTCTTTTTCGACGACCATTGCTCCTATATATCGAAATGCACAAAGCGCAAACGGCCAGACCCAGTCCTCGAGTGCAAGCGTTGCGCCTCCAACACAAACACTTCGCAAACTACGTGGAAACTCTCATTCCGCCTTTGGTTATTCACCCTGGGACTGAGGAAAAGGCCAAGTCTATGCGACGGCCTTCAGCTACGCAGGCAGTTACGCCAATTCGAGGAAGTGAAGGAGTGCCGGTGCTGAGACAAGGAATACGAATGCCAACAGGCAGGAAGGGGGCAGGAAAGCGGCCTGAGTCCAGTCCTTCGAAGTACAGATCCATCCTGCATACTGCGAGAAGCATTGAGACGCTGCCGCCTTCCGACCCCCATTTCCCCAGTGCTGTGCAGGAAGAGTCCAACATGCGGCTCTTCAGAGGCTCCAGGTACGAATCCGGCCCCCGGCCCGAGACTCTATCCAACCCTTTGTTCAAATACTCCTCTCTCGTGGGAGACCAGAACTTGCAAGCAAAGGAGCAGGAAGTCCTCACCAAGGAAAAAGCCGCACACGAAGCCTTCACTCAGTCTCTGAAGTTCTTGCAAGGACTAGAGTTTGACTTGGACTTGAACTATGAAATTGCACATGGAGAGGGAGAGGCGGACTTGCCCGAGCCTTCGCCTTTGGGAGGGTTTTATAGGCTGCAGGAGGAGTTGGAGAAGGCAGTTGGTGCGACCAGTGAAATGCTGTTGAAGGAGTCCATGACTTCGTATAATGGGAAGCTGAGTGACTACTCGAAGATAGTGAGAACGGTGCTAAGAGGGCTGAAGAAGCGAGACTTGGAAAACGAGTGCATCATGGTGGAGTTGCTGTGGAAAGTGGTTGTTAAGCTGTTTGACTCTGCAATTGACATTCACCAGCACACGCTGAATGAAGCCGTTGAAATGATGAAATACAAAGTCAGAGCAGAGGTCGACTCCCGGCGCAAAGAGGTGGACGACCTATGCTCCAAATGGTCCCACACCGAGGACAAGTACAAAGACCAAATCCGCATTCTCGACCAGACTCTAGCCTCCCTGCAAAGCCAAAGAATAAAGCTGGAAACAGACTTGGCTGAGCGACAGGATGAGTTAGCGAGGATCACAGAAGGCAATCAGAGGCATAAAATTGTGCAGGAAATGCATCAGTGGTCACGAAAATTGACGGACTATTTGAATGAGTCTGAGGCGGAGCAGTTGAAACAGGCTGCAGCGCTGGAAAGCATGGAAATGATTATGGAGGCTTCGAAGCGAGCGAAGGAAGCCAAGCAGCTGATGAGTGTCGAGACTCAGACTGAGGCTGCTTTTTAGGACTATATATCTAGCAGGTAAGAGGCAGAGTTCTGCTCAGACATACTCGATTAGGGGCTTTGATTCTGCATTATAATAGGTGAATATTGCCCAGCGGTTTTATTCCAGCATTACTTGGATTGAGCGGTCAGCTTGGTTATTCATGTGAAGCAATTAGAGCTTTCGAACAGCCTCGAAGTCCACAGGACGGTGACAAACAATTGGCTTATTTTAGCTTTAATACAAGCAGCTAATACTTTTTCACTATGGGCTGTTCCAAGTCCAAAGCCAAACACACCAGCACCCCTAACTCCCTCGACTCCACCCCGCTATCCCATCCCTACCGAGACATCCGCTTCAAGTACGACTTCCTGAAGACCATTGGCTGCGGCAACTACGGTACTGTTCGGCTTGCCTGTCTCAAAAACAGTCCTGAAGACTTAGTGGCTGTCAAGACAATGATGAAGGAAAGGGTCAGCAGTTCGCAGGAAATGCTGGAAACTGAAATTCAGATTTTGTTCTCACTCGATCACCCCAATATCATCCAACTCATTGAAGTTTTCGAAGACGCCAAATACGTGCATTTAGTCACTGAGCATTGTTCAGGCGGAGAGCTATTCGATCGAATCGTAGCCATGGGACGGTACTCCGAACACGAAGCAGCCCGTCTCCTACACAAAATCCTGCTCGCTGTCAATAACCTCCACCACAACAACGTGTGTCACAGAGACCTCAAGCCTGAAAACTTCATGTTCGAGGACAAAACAGCCACCGCGGAACTCAAACTTATCGACTTCGGCCTGTCCAAGTTCTTCGATAAGTTCGGGTATGCGGAGATGAGGAGTTTGGTCGGGACTCCGAACTACGTGGCTCCGGAAGTGCTGCGCAAGGAGTACGGGCCGAAGTGTGATATATGGAGTGTGGGGGTGATTATGTATGTAATCTTGAGTGGGCAATTGCCCTTTGCGGCCGACACTTTGCCGGAGACTTATGAGCGGATAGCGGTAGGGGAGTATAGCGTGACTACGGAGATTTGGAGGAATGTAAGTCCGCACGCTATAGATTTACTCAGGAAACTACTCGTAGTGGACCCGGAACTGCGCTTCTCAGCAGAGCAGGCCTTGGCTCACCCCTGGTTCACTCAGTCTTTCCCAAATGTCACTCTCACGATCACTCACGAAGTACTGAATTCCTTCAAGAACTATCGAGTCAGGAGCAAGTTCCAGTCCGAAGCCTACCACATCATTGTCAAGCACTTAGACGCCAACCAAATCAAGGACCTCAAAGAAGCCTTCATGTCTTTGGACAGAGAGGAAAACGGCTTCCTCTCAGTCCAAGAAGTCCAGCAGGGCCTGGTCAGCACCGGCTTTCCAGTGGCCGCAAATGAAATCGAGGAAATCATGCGGAATGTGAATATCAAGAAAGACGGAAGAATCAACTACTCAGAGTTCCTAGCAGCCACTTTGGAGTCTCGAGTACTGCTGGATGACGATGCAGTCTGGGCGGCTTTTAACACCTTCGATGTGGACAGTTCCGGCTTCATCACTGAATCTAATGTCAAGGAAGCGCTGCGCCGGGCTGGGAGACGGATGTCGCACGGTGAGGTCGGGGAGATGATGAGGGAAGTAGGAGCGGACAGGGACGGACTTGACTACGACCAGTTCAAGCAGTTGGTCAGGCAGGACACTACCTACCTCTCTACTTCAGTGTAGATATGTCGCTTCTTGCAGGTAGGCTGGGGAGTTCCTGGACTAGCAAGGTGAATAAGATGTAGAGGGAAACCCTGTAAAGCTGCACAGGCACTGGTCCTAATGAAGTAGTTTACACGAATTTACAGGCAAGACGCGCTTTCGAAGGCTTGAAGTCGCTCTATAGGTGGGCGACCAAATGTATATATGGCAAACCAAGTCCTAGTAACTGCCATTTGCTCAGTTCCGCAGCCACAAATGATGCCAGAGACCCGGCTTAGGGCCTACGCCTACTCAGAATCCACAAGCAATACGGTGTACATGCAATAGCTTTCTACCTAGGTGCCTGGCTACTGCCGTAATATAATGGCTTTTCAGAGTTCAATGGCTATCTGAGCCCTATGACTCTCTAGTTGACTTTAGGTCGTTCCCTTCACTTCTTTGCTATCAACTTGAATTGATAGCAGGTTAAACTCGGGATTTATACTGTATTATTTGGCATGGGCTGTACGCGGTCAAAAGACATGGAAGAGGACAGGCAGTCCCTACTGTCTCCCTCCTTCGCCCCTTTGCACACCGACATAGGTTTCAAGTACCGCTTCCTGAAGACACTCTGCAATGGACGTTACGGCACTGTACGTCTGGCTTCCCTCAAAACCCTGCCTTCCGTCCAAGTGGCTATCAAAACTATATGCAAGGCAAGGGTTAAAGTTTCCCCGGATTGCCTAAATCGCGAAATTCAAGCTCTCTTCCAACTTGATCATCCCAACATTTCTCGCCTTTTTGAAGTTTTCGACGACCATCGAAACGTGCACCTGGTAAAAGAGTACTGTTCGGGTCCGTCACTATTCGACTGCATTATCCAGAGAGGTAGCTTTTCAGAGCCTGAGGCTGCCCGTCTTCTGCGCAAAATCCTACTAGCTGTAAACAGCCTGCATAACTGCAATGTATGCCACCGAGACCTCAAGCCTGAGCACTTCATGTTCGAAGACTCCTCTCCAAATGCAGAACTCAAGCTTGTCGACTTCGGCATTTCCAACAAGCTATTTGGGAGAGGGGATCAGTCTGAGATAAAAACAGTCGTAGGAAGTCCGGATTATATGGCTCCAGAAGTGATGTGGGGAGGGTACGGACTGATGAGTGACATGTGGAGTGTGGGGGTGATTATGTACGCCATGCTGAGTGGACAGTTGCCCTTCACCGCAGATACTATATCTGAAACTTTCGACCGGGCCATGAATGGTAGTTTTAACGTCAGTTCCGAGGCGTGGGCAAAAGTGAGTCCCGCGGCTGTAGACTTGCTGAGGAAACTGCTGGTTGTGGAGCCCAAAGGCCGTCTGTCCGCAGATGCAGCTTTGAGGCACGAGTGGTTCTCTCAAGTTCCGAGCCAGCCTGTGAGTCTCAGCCTCATCGACTCCCTCAGGAACTACAGAGTAAAGAGCAGACTTCAGGCCGAAGTCCACACAATTCTCGCAAGACTCCTCAATGTCAGTCACTTCAAGGACATCAAGGACACTTTCATGGCTCTCGACAAAGACCATAATGGATATCTCAGCACTTACGAAGTAAGCAAAGGATTACTAGAAGCGAGCTATAATGTGACTGCGACGGAAATGGCGGAAATCATGCTGCACGTCAATTTCTCGGAAGACGGACGAATTAAGTTCTCAGAGTTCCTTGCGGCAGTGATGATAGCGCGTTCTTTGCTGGACGATGATGTGATTTGGTGTGCATACGCTCTCTTAGATGTGGACAATACAGGCATAGTGAGTGAGGGCAATATGAAAGAAGCACTACGAAGGGTGGGGAGACAGGTGACGGATGGGGAAGTGCATGAGATGATGAGGGAGGTGGGAGCGGATGAGGACGTTATCGACTATAAGCAGTTCAAGAAGGTGGTGTTGCAGGGAAGACTCGAGCCTTAAAAGCGTCTTTGCTTACACTGTCTAGCAATAGTAGTGAGGTTGTATATTTACTTAGTCAGTGCAGAGGCGAACTCTGTTAAAATTAGGAGTATTTCTAGTCCTGATGTTTAGGATTGAATTTAAAAAAGTGCATCGACAGCAGGCGAATAGGGAAAATGTGCGAAATCATCAGGCTGCTATATACTTTAACAATGGGCTGCATGATGCCAAAAGAAAAGGAAGTCCGCCCCAATGTCCAGTCCATTCACACACGCCCGCTGCCTCCTTCCTCTACAGACATCCGTTTCAAGTACGACTTCGTGAAGGCTATAGGCCGGGGCCACTTCGGAACTGTGTACCTCGCTTGTCTCAAGACTCAGCCAATGCAGCTGGTGGCGGTCAAGAGTATGATCAAGAAGAAGGTCCAAGGAGTGCAGGAGCGACTGGAGCGGGAGATCCGAATCCTGTTTTCACTGGACCACCCGAACATCATCCGTCTCTACGAGGTTTTCGAAGATGCGAAGTATGTGCACTTGGTGACTGAGTACTGCTCTGGAGGGGAACTCTTCGAACATATCGTGGCTATGGGCAGGTACTCGGAGCCAGATGCTGTTGGGCTCTTGCGCAAAATCCTGCTCGCGGTTAACAACCTGCACCACAATAACGTGTGTCATAGAGACCTGAAGCCTGAAAACTTCATGTTTGAGGACAATACAGAAACTGCGGAATTGAAGCTAATCGACTTCGGGCTGTCCAACAAGTTCCGTAATGACGATTTGTCAAGCTTCGTTGGGACACCGGAGTATGTGGCGCCTGAAGTGATCCAAGGTGGCTATGGGTCGAAGTGTGATTTGTGGAGTGTCGGAGTCATAATGTATGCAATGCTGAGTGGCAAAATGCCCTTTACCGGCGCACACATATCAGACACCTTCGCACGCATCATCCAAGGAGAATTCAAAGTAAACACTGATGAATTTAGCCTTGTAAGTCCACAAGCTATCGATTTACTGCGGAAATTGCTAGTTGTGGACCCGGAAAGCCGCTTATCTGCTGACGAAGCATTGACTCACCCTTGGTTTGTCCAATCTTTTCCAGATGTATTGCTACCAATCACTAAAGAAGTTATCGACTCTTTGAGGAATTATAGGGTGAAAAGCAAGTTTCAGTCCGAGGCCTATGCCATCATAGTAAAATGCCTGAATGTCAGCCAGATTAGAGACATGAAGGAGACTTTCATGGCCTTGGATAGGGAGAAAAACGGATTTCTGAGTTTTCAAGAGGTGGAACAGGGCCTACTGGCTGCGGGCTACCAAATAGCAGCGCATGAGATCGAGGAAATTCTCAGAAATGCGGATTTCAAGAAAGACGGGAGAATTAACTACTCCGAGTTCCTCGCTGCCACCCTGGAATCACGTGCTCTGTTGGACGAAAGCGTGATCTGGACAGCTTTTAACAAATTCGACGTGGACAATTCCGGCTTTATCACAGAGGCGAATGTGAAGGAAGCACTGCAGAGGGCGGGGAGACCTGTGTCTGAACGGCAAGTGAAGGAAATGATGAGGGAGGTGGGGGCCAATTTGCAAGGACTCACGTATGAGGAGTTCAAGAAATTGGTCAAATCCAAGCCTTTAGTTCTTCACTAGTCTGCGAGTTTGATGAGAATTGTATTATTTTAGGGACTTTCAGGTCTACTTCGACAGAAATACAGAAAGAGTCAGCGGAAATCGGTGCTAATTCACTAATACACCCTTAGGATAGTTCCAACTCCCTCAAACCACTTTCCCTTTTCTCAGCTTCCTTAATATAAACAATAGTTGCAAAAATTCCAAAAACACGCGTAGAGTACGCAATTAATAGGCCCGAATAAGCACCCCACAATGGAGATACGTATACACTAGATATATACTGTATGCCGTATCCCCCACCCAAGCCTAGCTGCTTCCTAATACCTCTACCGAATAGTCCATTATGTCCTAGTCCACATACAATTAGTCGCAACCATGGGCTGTACTCAGTCCAAAGGCAAAGAAGCCCGCGCTCAGACCACGTCCCTGCCGCCCTGTCCTCAACTTCATAATGACATTCGGTTCAAATACGACTTCATGAAGATTATCGGCCGGGGACATTACGGCACTGTCCGTTTAGCCGCTCTCAAGTCTCGGCCTGAGGACTTAGTGGCTGTCAAGACAATGGTGAAGAAGAAAGCCGCTCTGTCCTCTGAAGCACTAAACCGAGAAATCCGCATTCTGTTCGTACTGGACCACCCTAACATCATCCGTCTGCACGAAGTCTTTGAAGACGACAAGTACATGCACCTAGTCACAGAGTACTGCTCTGGAGGGGAACTACTCGACCACATCATCTCCATGGGTCGGTACTCCGAACACGAAGCCGCCCGCCTCCTACACAAAATCCTCCTCGCAGTGAACAACTTGCACCAAAACAACATCTGCCACAGAGACCTGAAACCTGACAACTTCATGTTCGAAACTACAGAAAGACGTGCAGAACTCAAACTCATCGATTTCGGCCTGGCGCACAAGTTCTTCAACAAGTCCAGCACTGCAGAGCTCAGAAGCTTTGTGGGCACTCCGGACTATGTGGCTCCGGAAGTGCTGCAGGGCGGGTATGGGCCGAAGTGTGACTTGTGGAGTGTAGGGGTGATTTTGTATGTGCTGCTGTGTGGGAAGTTGCCCTTTGCTGCGAATTCGGTTAATGAGGTGTATGCACGGATTTTGTCGGGGGAATTTGCGACGAATACGGATTTGTGGACGAATATTAGTCCTTTGGCAGTTGATTTAGTGGTGAAGTTGCTAGTTTTGGATCCTAACAAGCGCATTTCAGCTGAAACTGCGTTGGAACATGAGTGGTTTACACAGTCTCCCACCAGTCCTCTGACTATCAGCCGCGACATCCTCGAGTCCTTAAAGAAATACCGAGTAAAAAGCAAAATCCAGTCCGAAGCCCACGCCATCATCGTAAAATGCCTGAATATCAACCAAATCAAAGACATGAAGGAGACTTTCATGGCCTTGGATAGGGAGAAAAACGGATTTCTGAGTTTTCAAGAGGTGGAACAGGGCCTACTGGCTGCGGGCTACCCTATGGCCGCACACGAAATCGAGGAAATCCTCAGACATGCAGATTTCAAGAAAGACGGGAGAATTAACTACTCCGAGTTCCTCGCTGCCACCCTGGAGTCTCGGGCACTACTGGACGACGATGTGATTTGGAGCGTTTTTAACCGATTTGACGTGGACAGTACCGGCGTCATCACTGAGGCGAACTTAAAAGAAGCTCTGCAGAGGGCCGGGCGACAAGTTTCACAGAGCAACATTCACGATATGATGGCGGAAGTAGGGGCTGAGGAGCAGGGTCTCAACTACGAAGCATTCAAAAAGCTTGTAAAGCACGACAATTGATAGGTAAATACCTATGGATATGATTCTAATGGAAACCCCCTTATTGCTATTCATACCAACATTAGGTCTTGGCAGTTTTCGTCTTTTTGCCTTTTAACTGACGCATTTGCTGTCTTAGGTCAGCAATGTCTTTGGAAAGAGACCTGGACTGCTCCTTCGAGCAAGTCCTGCAGCTCTTCGTCCGCACCCGCTTTTCCCTCGTGTCTCCCCACAGCTCCATCAGTCCCTTTTCCTTTTCCCGGATGTCCCCCAGGACTTCCGCTATGTCCTGCACCAGTGCCTGCTTGCCACTCGCTTTCTTGGTGTACTTCCGACTCGGCCGCACAGTGTGCAGCCAAAGTGTCAGCACTTTCCTCATCCAGCTTTTCTTCACTGTCAGGCTTCGACCGCGCACTTCTCTCCTTTTCTTCTTCATCCGAGCTTGGTGGAGGCGCCAGGAGTACAGCGCCTTTAACGCCAACCGACTTTCCGTATATCTCTGCATGCACATTACCGCGGCTCTGCTCACTTCCACATGTGCCCCTCTCGTGCCTTCGAACGCCCAGTACTTCACCACTTTGCTCAAAGTGCGCTGTCGATGGAAAGTCTTGGCTAGTATAAAGCGGTCAATTGCGGCTCTGTGGGCCGCTACTTGCCAGGCTTGGAAAAGCTTGTGCATGTATGAGGAAAAGGCAGAGGAGTTGTGCTGTTTCGCTTTGAAAAGACTGTAGTGCACTTCACTGTTCAGAAAGTGCCGCTTCCACACATCGAAAAGTCGGCGCTTGGCAAGGAAAGAACGTCTGCTTTGGTAAACAGTGACGAGTTCTTGCTTGTAGTCGCTACTCACAGAGGCGTAGTCCGGCGCTATAGTCTGAATAGGCGGAATTGAGGGCGTTTCCTTCTCTGTATTGCTTCGAAACGTGTACTCTCCCGACTCCAGCCTTTCGCCCGAGGCTAAAGGACTGTTTTCCTCAGGGAAATCCTCCGACTCTGTATAGGACTGCGTAGGTTTGGACAGAGTTAGGGCGGAAGCGCGCTGCAGCGGCTCTGCCAGTTCAATTGTAGACCTGAAGACACTGTCCTGCAGCTCTTCTTCCCTCTCTTCCAGGCCTGTGGCGGCCTCTGCTATGCGCTGTAGAGGCTTCACTGTGTCAGCTCTGCTGGACATAGCAGTGCCAGCCTCAGGCCGAGTAGTTCGCCTGTATACGGGTTCAGAACTGTTGCGAGGGTCGCTCAGGCTTGGAATTCCATACTGACTGAAATCCACTCTCAGTGCGTCTATGGTTTCCAGCACTACAGTCTCCATCGCCCGCACTTGATTCTCTGCAATACACAGTAACGCCTTCAGAAACTTCCCATCGCAGCTAAATATCGGGAAGTACAAAGAGTCTTCTGACCCACTCAAGCCCTGCTTCACAGTCCTCACTATTGACTTGCTGGGGTATACGTCCGTCCTTCCCTCTGACTGCATCCCTTCCACTGGGACGAATCCTCGCTTTCCCAGTCTCATAAACTCCTCGAATTCCGCCTCTAACTGTGCTTCCTGTCCCTGCACTCCGCCTACTCTTTGCTGAATAAAGCCCAGCATTTCCTGCGAGCCCCAACTGTGCAAGTGCAAAATCACCTCGCAAAACAGCCATTTCCGCACCTTTCCCATCTCGTGTGGCAGCTGTTCCTCTGCGCAGGGGAATGTCGTGCGGATGAATTTCTCAGCGACTGAGATGAAGTTGAGGAGCATGTAAGGACGAATAGTCTTGGAAAGCTCGTAATTGGGCATTTTGGGGAAATTCGGGAGTTTGGAAAGGAGGCGGGAACTGCGGTAATTCAGGTCTTCCCAGAAGGGTCCGGAGGCTGGGGAAACGGAGTTGCGGAGTGCTAAGGTCAGTTCTATCTTCAGTCGAGCCCGCTTTAGTCCCTTATCCAGCTCCACAAGTGCCAGTTCATTCCTGTAGAAGTAGTCAATGAACTGTGCAGCAAGCATTACTCCGTCGCTCACATCCTGCTTCACATGGTCTGTGATCTTCACTCCATCGACCTCTTTCAGCCTGCATAACGCTCACTTGGGAAACAGCCGCAGACACAAGGGAATCAAATCCGGGTCCGCGGCCACTGGATTTCCCTGCACCGAGAGCACCAAAAGCCTTTCCGGAGACTGGATGAAGTCCAACTCGGAGACGTCGTGGATGAGGTTGTGGCTGAGAATCAGGTGAGTGAGGTACGGGAACTGCTGTATCCCTCTCAGTGATGTGAGCTGAGTATTGGAGAGGTGCAGGGAAGTGACGCTGTGGAAGCGGCTGGGCAGCTGGTCAATGGTTTGAATATGAGCCAAGTTGACAGTGAGTCGAGCGGGGTCGGAGGACTGCATGCGCTCCACTATATGCGAGAGCTGAGTAGGACTTACAGGGGCGCCGTGAGAAGCGGTCTGCACTAGGTAGTGGCTGTCCCCTGGCGCGGGTTTAAACTGCTCCACCATAATAATGCTTCAAAGGGCTTGTTTTCGGCACTGACCAAGCCAAGTCTATAGTGGAGTTCCAAGTACTACGCTTTAGGCTATTGGAGCTCTACAGAAGGGACAGGTAGCCTCGGTGGCTGCCCACCTATTTAGACAGTTGCAATGGAAGACGTGAGAGCAGCGCAGAGCGAACAGCTTTTCCTCCTCCTTGTAGTCTTCTTGGCAGATCGCGCAAGTTTTGGAGAAGCTGAACTTCGCTAAGCCGTGCAGACGGTTTCTGTGGGTTTCGAGGTGCTCGCTGAGGCTTGGGAAAGGCATCGTCCGGCTGCACAAGAGGCAGATGACCATACTCATATCCGGGGTGAAGCGGGCTTGCTTGACAGGTGCTTGGTCGCACACTGCCTGATGCCCTGCGAAGAGCCTCAGAGAGACCCTGCCATTGCAGTATTGGCAAGTACTGGCTTCCCCGCAAGTGTCCATATGTGTGGCGATCTGCTGCATCGTGAAAGGCCTTTGGCAGAAGTAGCAGTGCTGACTTTGTCTCCTTTCCATTTTATATCTACAGATAAGTTCTGGGAGCAGTGGATCGACCCTGCGCCATACTTGAGATATGGAAGAAGTCAGTCTACTCTCAAATATCAAATGCATGTTGGTAGTATTTCTCTGCGACCTGGTACCGAGCACATAGATAGCAGGGGTAGTGAACACAAGGGCACCTTAGTGAACTACTTGGCTTCTTACATGCACCCGCACAACTATGACGCCAAGTTGAGTGCAGTGGCGATGGTTTTTCCTATTCAAGCTTGTGACTTTGCAGTGGGAATGGGTATGCTTTACTTAGTCATTGGAGTGCTTATCTACCACCTTTAAGGCAGCAGAGTGTCCCTAGCAGCTGGCATTATCCAAGGTGGGTACTCCCTATGTCTACCAAGGTAGTGAAG